>Ga0075790_102_pt1 | contig 183406 bp, 216 predicted proteins | sample RifGroC1_FD_67886 | JGI IMG/M metagenome (GOLD analysis project Ga0075790, IMG submission 67886) | Microgenomates bacterium GW2011_GWC1_47_20
CTTCTTCTGCCTGGATAAAGCCCCAACCCATTATGACGAACTCAGAAATTGGTTTGCTGACTGGCTACACGAATACAACTACGAAAGACCCCACCTCAGTCTTGAACTCAAAACGCCTTACCAGATTGTCGCAAATGTCCTGTCAGAATAAGATGGGTCAAAGCCTGCTTCTAATTAATGCCGATTATCAGTCTTGACAAAGCGAAAGTCAAATTTGACAACTTTAATGCGATCGCATTTTAATTGTCAATTGCAGCTAGAGAGAGTGACTAAGTTTTCAAGATTTTCATTATTTCGCGGCGGGCGGTGGTAGTGATGACAAAATCCAGCCAATCAGGATTTGGTTTGAGGCGTTTTCTGTCGATGATAATTTCTACCACGTCTCCGTTGACTAATTTGTGATTTAGAGGCACCATTTTGCCGTTGACTTTGGCACCGGCGGCTTGGTGGCCTAACTTGGTGTGCACGGCATAGGCGTAATCGATAGGGGTAGCCCCGCGCGGCAGATCGTAAACGTCGCCGATGGGAGAAAAAACCAGATTGCGGTGTTGCAGGGCGTCAAATTTAAGAGCATCCAGATACTCTTGGGAATCGGTCATCTCCTTTTGCCAGGAAACTAACTGCTTGACCCAAGGAAGTTTGTTTTCTGACGCAAAAGGGCTCTTACCCTTGGATTTAATTTCAGAATACTGCCAGTGGGCGGCCAAACCCATTTCCGCCTCTTCGTGCATGAGATGAGTCCGGATTTGGATTTCCACAATATGCCCAGCGGGCCCGAAAACTTTGGTATGGATGGAACGGTAACCGTTAGGCTTGGGATTGGCAATAAAATCGGAAACTCCTAAATAGGGCACCGGATGCCAAGCGCCATGAATAGCGCCAAGAGCCAAATAACAATCCTCGACTGTGCTGACTAAAACCCGGGCGGCGAATAGATCGTGGATTTTATGCAAATCCCCGTCTATTTCCGGGCGTTGAAGTTTACACCACAAACTATACAAATGTTTGCGGCGGGCGTCTATTTTAGCGGCGATATGTTTAGAGAGTAACAATCGTAAAAGTTCTGACTTAAAATCCTGAATATATTTTTCAGCTGATTTGTAGAAATTTTGACTGTCTTTCTGAAGTTTAGTAAATTCTTCAGGATATAAGAAAGGGAAAGCCAGGTCTTCCAGTTGGCCTTTTATTTCTCCCATACCCAAGCGCTCGGCCAATGGAGCATAAACCTCTAAAGTCTCTTTGGCGTTTTCTCTTTGTTTTACCGGCGAGAGATATTTCAAAGTCTGCATGTTGTGCAAACGATCGGCTAGTTTAATAAAGACCACCCGCAGATCAGCCGCCATGACTAGAATCATCTTGCGCAGGTTTTCCACAAATTGTTCCTCGCTGCTGCCTTATAACCTGATGTTGGTAATTTTGGTAACGCCGTCTACCAGCTGGGTCACTTCCTCACCAAATTCTTTGACCAAATCCTGTCTGGTGGCTCCTCCATCTTCGACGGTATCATGGAGCAGGCCGGCCACAACAGTGGTTTCGTCTAGGTGCCAAGTTTGTAAAGTCTTAGCCACAGCCATGGGATGATTCACAAATGGCTCTCCGGACAGGCGTTTTTGTCCGTGGTGAGCTAATTTGGCAAATTCAAGAGCTGGGGCGTACATCTTTGATTAACAATTGTAACTTAGATTGGCCGTTCCAGGTGTCTTCTGCAATTTGATAGACCAAATCACAAGTGCTAGGGGCTAGGGGCCAGGTGCCAGGTGCGTTGAACCAAATGGCCTCCAAATCGCCGGCTTTGAATTTAAGGTGCTGATTATCTTTGCCCAGACGGCGGATATCAGAAATTTCCACCTTAAACTATAGCAGTTAGCGAAATTTCTGCGTCGATGCGCTGCTTTTTGACTAAAAGCTTAGGATCTATTTTGGTTTGATTAAGTTTCTTAAGTAACTTGGGAAGATTGTCATTTGTGATCGTAAATCCGGCGGCCATGGCGTGACCGCCCACGTCAACCAGTAGATGCGAGACGGTGCGCAAGTGCTCGGTAATATGAAACCCGGGAATGGAGCGGGCGGATCCTTTGGATTCCTGTTCCCCTATCGAGATAGCGATGGCCGGACGGTAATATTTTTCTACCAGTTTTGCCGCCACCAAACCGATGACGCCCGGATGATATGACTTATCGGCGGCGACGATGAGACTTGACTCCGTAATTTCCGAAAGCGCATGAGTGACGGCGGAAAGAGTGGTGTCCTGACGGGCGCGATTGGTATCTCCCAGTTGTTTAGCCAATTGAATTGCTCTGGAAGGATCTTTGGTACACAACAGGCGCAGACTATCAATAGCGTGCTCTAGACGGCCGGCCGCGTTTAATCTGGGACCAATGATGAAGCCCACGTGGTACGGAGTTATTAAATACCTCACCCCCAGTTTGGCCTCCTCGAAAAGCGCCAGTAGTCCGGGGCGAGTGGTATGGTTTAGTTCCTCCAGCCCGTACTTGGCAAAGCTGCGGTTGGGACCTAAAAGAGGAACGATGTCGCAGATGGTGGCGATGGCTACCAGTGCCAAGTGCTCGGTGCTAGGGGCTAAGTAGTCCCTACAAAATAACCAGGTTAATCCGGCTGCACAGGAGGAAGTGGAATGCAGAACGCAATTGGCTTTTAGCCGCTGGTCGTTAGTCTCGTGGTGGTCGATGATAATAATGTCACATTTTTTATCCCGGCAGTATTTGATTTGTGCGTGGGCCACAATACCGTTGTCCACGGCGATAATTAATTTGGCGCCTTCGGCTAGACAGTGATCGATGCCTTTGATGGAGAGCCCATAGCCTTCTGACTCCCGGTGGGGAATGTGGGGAAAAACATTTTTATATTGGGAGTAGAGAGTTTCCCAGGCAATAGCGGTGGAACAAATGCCGTCTACGTCATAATCGCCGTAAATGGCGATCTTGTGGCCCTTTTTGATATGCGATTTGATTAATCGAATAGCGGGTTTAGAATCGAATGGGCTTTCTAGATCTTCGGGCCGAGTGGGATGAAAAAACTCGGTGATTTGTTTTTTGGTCTTTAGTCCCCGATTGGCCAGGAGGGTTTTTATAATATCCATGGTAAGATTTTACTATATGAGGTTGAAATTGGACGTACCTGAAAAAGTCAGAGAAATCCTGGATAAATTTGAGGGAGCGGGGTATGAGATTTATATTGTGGGCGGTGTCATACGTGATGCGATTTTAAATAAACCTCTTTATGATTGGGATTTCACGACGAATGCCACACCTGAACAAATACTGAAACTGTTTCCAGATGCGTTTTATGACAATAAATTTGGCACAGTAGGGATAAAAAATGGAGATGGACGACCATACGAAATTACTACCTATAGGACAGAAGAAAACTATACCGACAATCGTCACCCGGATAAAATCGCATGGGGAAGCCATTTGCAAGAGGACCTCTTGCGAAGAGACTTTACTATTAACGCATTGGCTTTAGACCATAAATTTGAACTGATTGACTTATTTGATGGATTATTAGATTTGAAAAATAAATTGATAAGAGCTGTCGGAAATCCAAATGACCGGTTCGGGGAAGACGCCCTGCGGATGATGCGGGCCATCAGAATCGGAGCCCAATTGGGATTTACAATTGAACAGGCAACCCTACAGGCAATTCAGGCAAATGCAGGCAAGATCAAACAGATTGCGGTGGAACGGGTGAAAGATGAATTGTTTAAACTGTTGGCCAGCGATTACGCGGCTGACGGATATATGCTGCTGCGGGGGGCGGGGCTGGCGGAACAAATTTTGCCGGAAATGGAAGAAACTTTTGGGGTGGAGCAAAAAAGTCCGGGACGGCACCATATGTATGACGTAGGCACGCATAGCGTGGAGTCTTTGCGTTTTTGCGTGAGCCTAGATCCGGTGACCAGACTAGCGACTCTGATCCACGATGTAGGAAAAGCTAAGACGCAGAGAATTTTTCCCGACGGACGGATTACTTTTTATAACCACGAAATGGAGTCAGCCAGGATTGCCGAAAATATGGCCACGCGTTTACGGTTTCCCAATGAAGAAAAAGATAAATTCGTAAGGCTGGTCAGGTGGCATCAATTTACCGTGAATGAGGATCAAACAGATTCGGCCATCCGGCGCATTCTAAAAAACGTAGGGTTGACTAACATGCCGGATATGCTGGCCTTGCGAGTGGCGGACCGGCTGGGAGGCGGGGCCAGAGCCACCAGCTGGAGATTGGAAGATTTCAAAAAAAGGCTGGTAGAAGTGCAAAAACAGCCATTTTCGATCCAGGATCTGAAGATAAACGGAAACGATGTAATGAAAATGAAGAAAATTAAACCGGGGCCGAAGGTGGGTAAATATTTGGAGGCGATTTTTAAAGAGGTGGAAAAGGGACTTCCCAACGAGAGGAAGGGGCTGCTGGAACGATTGGACAAACTCACATGAGTAAAAAAGAAGTAATCAGAAAAGCTTTACTTTTAATCATTACTTCTATCTCGGGAGTGTTTCTTTATGTCCAAAAACTGGTGGGTTTGGCTAAAATACAGCAACTGGTGGCCGAATCCGGTGTCTGGGGGCCGGTGATATTGATCTTCCTGATTGTACTGACTCATATATTTGCACCAATACAAGGATCTCCTTTTGTCATATTAGGTTTTGCGCTGTTTGGTAAATGGACAATCATATATCTATCTCTAGCCACGGCCATCAGCAGTTTTACCAATTTTTGGATTGCCAGAAAGTTTGGAAGAGACCTGGTGGTGAGACTGGTGGGAAAAGGGGCGATGTCCAAAGTTGACCACATTGCTGCACATGAAGGGGTGAAAGTGCTGATCGTCATGCGGTTTTTTCAGGGATACATTTCGGATTTTATTTCCTACGCTGCCGGATTTACATCAATTAAATTTCCTGTATATTACCTGATCAGTTTGATTGTTCCCATTCCGTGGACGGTGATAATGTTTATTTTCTTTGATTGGCTCCCCCAACAACAAATCTTTGGGTGGATGCTAGCGTTGGGAGCGGTGTTTTTTGTTATTCCCCCGATTTACTATTATCTTAAGCATCGTTTTACAAAAAAACATATTGAGCATGTTTGAAAAACTCACCCTTTAGTCCCTCTCTTTGGTAAAGAGAGGGAAATTGTTTTTAACACCTCGCTTATATTTACTTGGACTTCTTCGTTCTTAAACTTTAAGATTCGGATGTTAAATTCGCGCAAATATCTTTCACGATAGGTGTCATATGTTTTCTTTTGTTCGTGAATTTTTCCTTCCACTTCTACACCTAATTTTGCCTTAGGACAGTAAAAGTCCATAACGTACCCATCAACACTGTATTGTCTGATAAACTTGTATCCCAACTTTCTGTTTCTTAGTTTATTCCACAGAACTTTTTCTGCCTCAGTGGAGTCGTGGCGAAGAAGTCGTCGTCTGGGTTTGAGAGGGATGGTGTTGTATCGCTGAGTCACAGTTAAAAACTCACCCCCATCCCCTCTCTTTAATCAAAGAGAGGGGAGGCGAGAGGTGAGTTATTCGCAATGATCTTGTGAATACATTTTCTAATTCTAGGCAATCTGTACTTTTCAAATCCAGGATGGTCTTTAAACCATTTTACATTTATAGGTGACGGGTGAGGTAGAACGAAGGTCATAACTCCATTTATATGTCTGAATTTGATGAATTTGACGGTATTTCCCATAATTTAAACTCACCCCCATCCCCTCTCTTTAATTAAAGAGAGGGGAGGCGAGAGGTGAGTTATTTTTTTCGCGATTCCCATAGAACTAGCAATGGCGCGGCGTTGAAGATGGATGAATAAGTGCCGGAGACGATGCCCACAAGCAGGGCGACCACGAACCAGCGGATGGTTTCGCCGCCAAAAAGAAGCAGGGCAGTCAGGGTGAGAATGACGGTCAGAGAGGTATTGAGGGAACGAACGAGAGTTTCGGTGAGGGAAAAATCAACGATTTCTGGGAAAGGTTTGTTATACATCTTGGGCAGATTTTCCCGCACCCGGTCAAAAACCACTATGGTATCGTGGACAGAAAAACCGATGACGGTTAAGAGGGCAGTCACAAAAAGAGCGTCAATTTCGACTTGATAAAAATGACCGAAGAGAGAGAAGAGGCCCAGGACGACCAGGGCGTCGTGCAAGAGAGCCACCACGGCGCTGATACCGAATTTCCAGGGAGAATAAGGCCTAGGAATCTGCCTGAAAGACCAGGCGATGTAGAGAATAATGGCCAGTGAAGCCAAAATTACGGCCAGTAAGGCTTTCTTGGCCATTTCCGCTCCCACCACCGGACCCACGGATTCAAAACGTTTTTCCACCACGTCTTTACCCAGGGCGGATTTAAATTTCTCGTTTTGGTCTTTGTCTAATTGTTTAAAACGCAGTAAATATGTGTTGTCCTGTGATGGTTGGATGGAGGATAACTCCAGATCTTGCTTTTTGGCAAGATCTTGGATATTGGAAATTGGAGATTGGATATTAGATATTTCGAGGAGGGTGCCGCCGGTAAAATCAATGGACAGACGCAGGCCATATTTAATCAGAGAAAAGACTCCGGGAATAAGAACCAGCAAAGAAATGCCAAAGTACAGCCATTTATATTTTATGAAATTAACGTGCATAGATCAGGCGTAAGAGAGTGCGGGTAACGGTAATTGACGTAAAGAGAGAAACGAGAATGCCTACGGCCAGGGTGAGAGCGAAACCCCGGACCGAACCGGTACCAAACCAAAATATCAAACCGGCAGTAATCAGAGAGCTGGCGTTGGAATCGCGGACGGAAGTCCAGGCCCGGTGAAATCCCAACTCCACGGCGGCTTTGAGAGGCCGGCCCCAGCGCAATTCTTCTTTCATGCGTTCAAAAATGAGAATGTTGGCATCTACGGCCATGCCGATACTTAGAATAAAACCGGCGATGCCCGCCAAAGTCAGGGTGATAGGAATAAGTTTGATTAAGGCTAAAAAAATAAGAATGTAAACGACCAAAGCCAGGTCGGCTAAGAACCCTTTGAGGCCGTAGTTAACGATCATAAACAGCCAAATGACGACCAGGCCCACGGCGGCAGCCACCAAACTTTTGTGAATAGATTCCACTCCCAGAGTGGCGCCGATGTTTCTTTGTTCAATAATATGAATTGGGATGGGCAGGGCACCGGCGTTGAGTTGAATAACCAGTTTTTTGGCCTCGTCGGGAGTGAAATTACCGGAAATAACCGCCCGGCCATCAGAAATTACAGATTGGACAGTGGGAGCGGTAACCAGCCGGTCGTCTAAGAAAATGGCCAGGGGCTGGCCGATGCTTTTGCTGGTAATATCTGCGAATTTTTTGGCGCCCTCGGAAGAAAATTCGAGGGAGACTACGGGCTGGCCGGCTATTTTGCCGCCGTTAAATTGAACTTGAGCCAAGCGCAGATCGCGGCCCGTGAGACCAATGGAAGTAAAATCAGCGGCCGAACTGGGAGTAGCCACCTGGGTGGCGCGGAATTCCAGTTGGGCGGTTTGGCCAATCAGAGAAATGGCCTGGTTAATATCGGTGATGCCTGCTAATTCGACTATTAAGCGATAATCAGATCCGACTTTGGAAGTTTGGATAATAGGTTCGGATACGCCCAGAGAATTGACCCGGCGCTCGATGTTGGTACGGGTAGCTTCCACCGCCGCCGCCCGGTCGGAATCGGGCAGGGCAGAAGTATCGGCTTGATAAACCAGGTGCACGCCGCCGGATAAATCCAGGCCTAATTTTAGGGATAAGTCCCGGTAAAAGGGGCGATATTGAGATGGAAGATTAAGGACCACCGCCAATAAAATCACCGTCAGAATAATAATATAAGAACGCATGGATTACTTTTTAGCCAACCAAATCCTGTTCGTCGCCAATAATTAAAACGCGGCTTTGGACGAGAATATCGGCCAAAAAGGGGTCGTGGCGGGTGCGGCGGAAACGAATCTCTTCAAGAGTCATGGGGGTGTAATTGATAGTTTGTTCACGGCGGGCTTCCTCGGCCCGGACTAAACTTACCAGTTCCGGCTGGGTAATGTCCCCCACTATCAACAGGTCTACTTCGGAAGGAGATTTGCGGGGCAAATGGCGGACGAAACGGCCGGAAAGCATGGCGACAACCACATTACCCAGGCGATTTCTGTTTTTGATGAGAGCGGCTCCCAAACCCGTGGACTTGGCCACCAAACTTAATAAGTCGGCATAATAAACATAGTCCTGGCGGAACCAATAGTAGAGGCGGTTGCCGCGCGGCTCTTTTTTGACCATGTTTAATAATTCCATGCGGGCCAGCTCCCGGCGGACGGCGTTGATCTCGTCGCCGGTTTTGCGCACCAAATCACGGACGTGGTACATTTGGGTAGGGTCGGCCAGGAAAGTTTCCAGAAGTTTGACGCGGGTTTTGGATATAAATAAATCCTTTAACATAGCCTTATCTCAATACCTCACCCCTGACCCCTCTCCTAATCTAGGAGAGGGGAACCTGTAAGGTACTGAAACTATCTATACCAGAAATTTTGAGTAATGCAAGTACCCAGTATACGAATACGTCCCACCTGGAAAGTGGGATTTGGAGGTTAAACGAATAAACTGGTCTATTATAATAGGCTATGGAAAAAATTCGGCAGTCTCAAAATTTTATAAACAATCCTCGCCTGGTCACAACCCTTCTGGACATGACAGATGTAAGTATGAATGATTTAGTGGTCGAGGTAGGACCTGGAACCGGAGTTATTACCAAACAGTTAACCGAAAGGGCCGGAACTGTAATTGTCGTAGAGCAGGACCCCGATTTGGCCAGGAAACTTATGCACAATGTGGCTCCAAACGTTCAAGTGATAACAGGTGACTTTCTGAATTACCCGTTACCCGATCACAAATATAAAGTTGTTGCCAATCTACCTTTCAATTTAACGGCAGATATTATTAGAAAGCTGTTCATGGGACAGGAAAATCAACCTGATTCGGCTTATTTAATTATGCAAAAAGAAGCGGCAGAAAAGTTTACCGGTAAACCCAAGGCGACTTTGACGTCTACGCTTTTAGGCATTTCTTTCAAGGTTTCCGTCTTAAATCGAATTAACCGGAGCGCATTTGTTCCCACTCCCAAAGTTGATGCAGCCTTTGTGGCATTTATAAAACGAGATAAACCTTTTGTTGATAAAAGTGAAATAAAGGATTTTCAGGATTTTGTGGCATATGAGTACATTCACACGCGACGGGGCATGGGAATAGGTGACTTAGACATATCACGCTGGGTTAACCTGTTTGAAGCTTTCAAAAAACATGTTCCTTCAGGTAAAAAGGCTATTGTCCGTGGGTCAATGGCAAAGTTGGCCAGAGAACAATCACGTCTTCCTAAACAACATAGGACTAGACGTTTATGGACGTGAGTATTCAATTTCGTTGCCGGAGGGGATGAGTTCAATCCAAATCGGGCCGCGGTTGAGTTGAACTTCTGCGCCGCGGGCATCAAAAAACTTGGTGCGGGTGGCAGGAGCGGACTTGGTCCAGGTGCCGGAAGTTACCTGGCCATCCTGGAAAAGAAGCATTTTGCCGGTGCCGGTAATCTCGTAAAGCAGGTGCAAGTGTTCATCCACCGGACCCGTCTCTTTGACAAACTGGATAATCACGTTTTTGGCGGCTAGGGGCGCGGAAGTGTTGAGATCAATGGTTTTGACACCGCCATCGGTACGCAAGTACGAATTGGTCTGGGAATCGTAATCCCAGGTTACATCGTAGTCGGGCTTATTACTCCAAAAGCCAAATTTGATAGGAGTAATACTGCCTTTGGAACCGGCGTCTTCTTTGAATTTCCAGGGAACAAATTTGAAATCCCACCCATCCCATTTACGCTTGGCGGCAACTTTGTACAGTTCATCGGTATAACAGGCCATGGTGTGCTCGTAGGCCACTTCTTTGTCCAGGCGGTTGGTAACGCGGTGGCAGGTTTTGAAGTCCAGGCCGAATTGGTCCAAGTCTTTGATTTTGTTTTTACGGATGAAACACAGAGCCTTGGCCCGCTCGTCCACGGTGGGATCGTCGCAATTACCGGCACCACCGACGTGATTATATAGCGCGTCATATTCGGGAACCAGTTTGGTGAAATAGATGCGGGCGCTTCTGACCGGGGCCAAGGTGACGTTATCGGCGGCGGCGGCACAATAAAAGATACCCATGTTCCGGGTAATCCCTCCCTCGGCTACGGCTTCATAAATAATATCCGCACTGCCTAAGCCGGAGAGGGGGCGGGAATCCACATGATTTTCGATTATGACAGCCAGGGGACGGCGGGTAGACCAGATATCTTTTTCCTGGACGGTGAATTTGGCTCCGTTTAAAGGACAGATCTCGGTACGGGGAAGGGCGGGGTCGATGCGGGATTTTTTGGCAGTGGGACTGGGGGAGCCCGCTGGTGAAATTAGTTTGGAACGAGAGTGGATACTAGAAAATAGAAAATAGGACAGACCCACAGTGAGAACGAACAGCGAGATTCCGGCTAATATAAATAATAATTTGGTTCTATTCATGACTTGAGCGCTTGAGCCAAGGCGGTTTTCTCTTCAGAGGAGAGTTCTTGATCAGCCTGGCCGCGGGTCACCTTCTTTGTATAAAAGCGGGCTACCCCGCGTCCGTGAAGGCTAGTAATAATTAAACCATCTCCGGAGTCGTTTAACAAGGCGATGACGAAACTTTGCTCCCCGCCGGTGTCGGAAAAGGGATTGAAGCGCACCAGGCTCCAGCGGCGCAAGCCGGATTTATCTGAAGATTTGTATTTGAGGAGCCTGTAAGCTCTGAAAGTAAAATAAGTGAGGATGGATGTCCAAAGCCCCAAGAAAAATAAAATAACAGCTTCCCAAAGAAGTGACATTGTAGCTAGTTTATGCTAGCATCGAGAGTATGTCAAAGGACTTGACAAGATCGGTATTTGTGACTATCCTAGCTTTGATTCTACAATTTAGCTTCGCTTGGTGGCTAAATACCCGAAATGGCTGGCAAATTGTGAATAGTATTTCTACAATTATCAAATGAAGAAAACAAGAAATGGAGAGGGGGTGACTAGTTGATGGCTTCGATGTACTGCGTAAAATGTCGTGCAAAAAGAGAGGACCCGAACGCTGTTAAAGTGACCATGAAGAATGGGAAACCAGCAATGAAGGGAAAATGCCCGGTTTGCGGCACCGGAATGTACAAGATTGGTGCGGCATAATCTCCTCCCAAAGCCCCGTAGACAATATCTGTTACGGGGTTTTTGGTGTCAGAAGATGAGACGTTTGAAAATCTCGTGGGTGGCGCGGATGTCGGAGTCGGGCTGATGGCGGGCGACGTGAATTCCTAAAAGTTTGGCGGTGTTGGCCAAATTGAGGCGCTCCATCTCAGTTGAGCCGTAAAACCTGGCGTAGGCCAGACTCCAGACTTCGATCATTTTATCGTCAAAAAAGTAGGGCAATTTTTCGGCTTCCAGGGCATGAATCAAGAAATTCCATTCATTTTGCACAGACCAGCCGGCCAGAATGCAATCAGGGGCAAATTGAGACAGCTCAACTAAGACCTGGCGCAAAGGGATGGCGTCGGCCCAATTTTGACGGTCGTAGCTGGTAATGCGCAGGGCATCCGGGTCGGCAGTGTCGAGGTGAGTGGGAAGAACTCTGATGTAGTAGGAGTTGGCAATATCAAATTTGGGCGGATAAGTAAGAAGGGCAGCTACTTCAATAATTTCGTGGCGAGACATGTCCAGACCTGTCATTTCTAAATCTATGAACAATACCGGGCGGTCTTTGAAAGCGGGGGTTCGGGAAAAGCGGGGCATCAGCGCAGATACGGGAGAACGGCGGTCAGACCGGTGATAATAAAGTAAAAGGCGATCAAGTAATTCAGGAGTTTGGGGAACATGAGAACCAGCAAGCCGAAAACGAGAGAGATAAGTCCCTGGAAAGCCGCTCGGTTGGTAAAGAGTTCAGCGGGGATCATAAAAGCATTATAAATGCCTGGAGGCTTGTAAGCCAGATTCTGTTTTGAGGCGACAATCTATCTAATGCCCTCAAGCTTTCGAGTATTGGGAGTAGCGGCCCACTCGGATCGGAGGTTGCAGCGGAGAGGATTGCCTCGGCCAAAGGCCGACCAGCTTTTGGCTGGCGTTTCACATTTCTCGTCTCTGTTGCTCTAACTGGCAGTCACCTGCCCCCGCTTGCGCGGGGCATCCTGCTACTTGCTGTCTGGACTTTCCTCCCCGCCATAGGCGGGGTAGTCGCCCATCCTCCAGGCAAGTGTCAATTATACACTACTTGAAATACTCTAGGCCTATGGTATGAATGACAATAATAGAGGGAAGGGCTAAAATAGCTCCGGCGGGACCGGCCAGGCGGAAACCGATCATCAGGCCTAAAATGCTAATCAGGGGATTGACTCCAACGGCTTTTTGCATGATTTTGGGGACCAAGAAGTTATTCTCGGCCAGTTGAACCAAAAAGTAGAGCGAGGCGGTGGCCAGGGCGGTTAAAGGATGAATGGTCAGAGCCACCAGGACAGCCGGGACGGCGGAAATGATGGGCCCGATGTTGGGAACGATTTCCAAAATGCCGGCCAGAATCGCCAGAGGCAGGGCGATTTCCACTCCCAATATGGAGAGGCCAATATAGGTGAAGATGCCCACGGCCAGCATGAGAGTCAGCTCTCCCCTGACCCAACTGCCCAAACGGCACTCGATTTCGTTGATAATCTTAGAAATTTTGGCGGGCTTGTCTCCTCCCCAAATAAACGCGAGGTATTTGTTTAAGTGTTTATGCTCTAACAGGAGGTAAAAAGTCATGACTAAGGTGGTTAAAACAGCCAGCAGATTACCAAAAAGCCCGACGGTGAATTTGAGAAGATTTTCGGGCAAGGTGCCGATTTGGGACAGTAGCTCTCTGGTGATGGCCTGCTGGTTAGCGTTAAAAAGCTCGACCTGGGAAATAGCCGCAGGGATTAAACGGATAAGGCGGCCGGTTTGGTCTACCAGGGCCGGCACGACTCCGGCGATAATCAAACCAACGGCCGTCCAGACTACGACGTAGACAAACAAAATGGCAACGCCTCGGGGGAAACGCAATTTTTCCAAGCCGTCGACGGCGGGGTTGAAAGCAGACATAAGGATAAGGGATACAAAAAGCATGAGAATAATCTCGCGGACTTGAAAAATTACCCATAACGAGAGCAGAAAAAGAACGGTGAAGATGATGGTACGGTGAGAGATTTCGATTTTCCTGGGCATACTATCGATTATTATACCAGTTTTGCACAAGTTCTAATGTCAAACCAAGTAATGTGGGGTTGTTTCTTAAACCAGACTAATTGCTTTTTCATAATATTTATTTCTTTTTGTTTATAAGACGCATCGAGTCCTCTTTCTCTAACCCTTTCTTTTATTCTTTTAATTAATTCTTCTTTTGAGGCAGTTAATCCTATCAGGACGTACCTCACCCTTAATCCCTCTCCTAATCTAGGAGAGGGATATTGCGCTATTTCTATCGCTCTTATCAATCTCCTGGGATTATTTTTATCCGAATTATTTAACGAATCAGCTTTTATTGAATCTATACTCTTTAAATAATTAAACAATTCAGAAACAGACTTATTACTTTTTCTCAAATCAATATCTTGGGGGATATCGACATCCGGTAAATTTTCTACTAATGCTTTTATATATAACCCGGATCCGCCCACCACAATTGGCAATTTATCACGTGCTAATATATCAGAAATCGCATCAAGTGCTAATCTTCTCCATTGAGAAACACTAAAGTCTTGTCCCTGATCTATCACATCATATAACCACACTCGTATTCCTGAATTTTTAATTACATCTTTATCTTTTCCCGTTTCTAAATCATTACCAATATAGACTTGTCTCGAATCAGCAGAGACCAATTCACCATTGAATTCTTTAGCCAATTGAAGTGCGAGCTTGGTCTTTCCGGTGGCCGTCGGCCCGCAAATTACTAGCTGCCAAATACCATTCAGACAAAATCATCTCAGGAGTACTCATCCAGACTTGTAATCTCATCGTTGATTCTTTCTGGGTAATAGCGGTTAAATTTTTCAGAGAATTCTCTAAATCACTCTTTGCTCCTGGCATATCATCTAACATAATTTTTATTCTACCTAAGTGCGCTAGTAAATATGCATACTGTGAGTCATCGCCAATTTGTTTTGCTAACAAAAGTGCTCGTGCTACTTCATCTTTTGCCTTTTTCCAGTTACCTTGTTCACCAGAAATCTGCGCCATTTTAAGAATAATCGTCGGTCGTCCGTCCCCAGTCGCCAAATCAACCGCTTTAGAGAATAAATCATAAGCAATCGTCTGTAAAAGTTTATTTTTCCAATGATGTTTGTAAAGTAATTTAAATGTTAAACCCAAATGTCCATACCCTGCAGCTTGTCCCTCGCGATCTCTCACGAGTTTTAACCAAATAATTGCAAATCCGAGAATTGGAATTGAGAGAAGTATTGTATGCGGGTTTTCCCTGACTCTTTCCCCCAGTGATAAAAGTCGATTTCCTTCTTGTGCATTTTTGGACATAGCTATGCCAGGTCCCGGCCTGTAAAGACCTCCCTAATGATATCCTCGATTTGCGGCTCTTCGATATTCAGGTCGGCTACGGGGAAGTTTTGTAAGAGTTCGGCGGCGGCCAGAGAAGCCGAGGCGCGCTTGACGGAAATGACGGCTTTGGGAAAATCAAATTCTTTGACTATCCCTATAGTTTTAAGGTCTTTTTGGTCCACGGGTTTGCTGAAAATAGCAGTAATCAGTTTGTGGTTGGCGAATTTTTTGATGATTTCATCTAAGGCTCCATCAAAGAGAATTTTGCCTTTATCGATAATAATTACCCGCTTGCACAGCTCTTTGACATCGTCCATGTAGTGAGAAGTAAGGATGACAGTGGCATTGTAGCGTTTGTTATACTCCTTGATGAAATCGCGCATTTTCTTCTGCATGACCACGTCTAATCCAATAGTAGGCTCGTCCAGGAAAAGGATGCGGGGAGAGTGGATGAGGGCAGCGATAAGCTCCATCTTCATCCGCTGGCCCAAGGACAATTTGCGGACTTGGATTTTGAGAATGTCTTTGACCTCGAGCAAATCCACCAGTTCATCCAGAGTTTTTTTATATTTGTCATCCGGGACTTCGTAAATTTCTTTGTTTAGGATAAAGGACTCAATAGCCGGCAGATCCCACCACAGCTGGTTCTTCTGGCCCATGACCAGGGAAAACTGCTTTTGGAAAGCGGGCTTTCTGTCCCAAGGGGTGTAGCCTAAGACTGAAACTTCACCAGAAGTGGGATAGAGTAAACCAGAGAGAACTTTGAGAGTAGTGGTCTTGCCGGCGCCGTTGGGGCCGATGAAGCCGATCAACTCACCCTCGTCAATGGTGAAGCTGACTCCGTCCACAGCCTTGACGTCGTAATATTTACGGTGAAAGAGAGATTTTATGGATCCCGCCAGTCCCGGCTCCTTTTGATGAACCTTGTAGTATTTCTTGAGTTTGGTGACAGAAATGACGCTGTCCATACTTTTATTTTACTACGAACTGGCGGAGGAGGAGTGGCGGAGGGTGTAGTTTTGCAAGAGGGTGCTATACATCTGGGCCGTTTCGGCGTCTGTTACTGCTTGATCGAGGTGGTTTAACAATTCTCCGATATATCCGGCGAGCGCAGAGCTGTCCACTTCTTCTTTTCTACGTAAAACTTCTTGGGCAAAACGGGAAGCGACAGTAGGCGACCCGCGCTGAAGACTTTGGGATACTCTCTTTAGGTCACTGGCGATGGATTGGAGAACTAGTTTGTTATTCATACATGGCTTTAAAAAAATATTTTGTCAGATCCTCGAATTTAGCACGAAGTGCGGGGTCAAGAATTTCGTTGCTGGTGTTACCTTGAGACGGACGGATATTGATCATAGAATTTCCATCTATGGTCAGAGTTTCTAAATCCATTCCGCCTCCCCAAAGATCAATTTGGTGTGACCCCTGATCCAAAAGTATTCTTTCAGATTCGAAATGGCGGTCACAGCCGGCGGAACAAACTTTGTTCTTTACATCTATAACAGTCTTGATATATACATCAAACTGTTCTTGAAGTCTTTTAATTTCCTCTTTAGTAAACGGCTCTGATTTGGTAATGATCATGGTTATATTCTACTATGAACTGGCGGAGGAGTAGTGGCGGAGGGAAAACATAAAGACCTGGCGGCTAATTATGAAGGAAGTGATGGCAAGAGTTAGAGAGCCGATTATCCAGACTGGCTCCCATTTACCCATGAGCACTTCTGAGGGGACGGAAGAAATAATAGCTAGTGGAACTAAAGCATAAAGAGCAATCTGAGAAACATTTTTAATGGCTTTAGCTGGATATTTAGTGATATTAACAATCGACCAGTAAAAGTCGGTGACAGAATTTATCTGAATAAATCTGAAGGCCAGTGACTGAATAAGAGTGAGTATGGAAAATAGAAATAGCATGGAACTGGTGAGAAGAACAATGTATCCGATGGTGTTTGGTAACAAATTCTGGGGATGAAGCTGCAAAACGGAATAGATAATTAACAAAATGGCATTGGGCGTAACAATCAAATCTTCAATATCCACCCAACGAAACGCGCTCTGAAAGAGAATATTGAGCGGTTTAGCTAATTTAAAGTCGAACTCTCCTTTTTGAATCTCTCGGCTAAACCCATACATAAACGGAAAGAAAGTGAGTGATCCTAAACCGGTAATGAGGGTTCCAGTTCCTAGAACCAACAATGACTGATATTGACTCCAGCCATTAATTTGGGCAACGTTTGTGTAAACTAGTTTGAAGAAGATAATTAAAGTTAATAGGGATATAGAGTGGACTGCAATCCAGGTGAGAAAATTTCCCTTGTGAGTCATTTCACTCATAAAGCTCATTTTGAAGATATTGAGATAAATTGAAAGATATTTTTTAAAAGTTTTCATAACTTACCTTCCACTGGCATCAAACTGACTTAGGCCCTTGGCCCAAACTAATTTATTTAAGACAACCACCAGGGCCAGCCATAAAACAAGAATCGCAAATCCCAAAATCGACTGGCGGATAGCCACCTGACCGAGGGCTAGTTGAACAGGAAAATACGCTAGATATCTAAATGGCAAGTAATGGGAAAATGCGTCAAGGGTTGGCGGAAGAAAAATCAGTGGGATAAGTTCGCCGGAAAAAAGGCCGCCGAAATTAAAAATCAAAGCGTTGAAACCGTGAACTCGTTTAAACCAAAAGGCCAGACCGGCAATTAAGAAAGCCAGATAAAATTTTACCCCGACGGCTAGTGCTACTGAAATTGATAATAAAATTGCATTAGAAACTGAAATCTTGAAACCAGTGAATCTGCCAATCAATAAGATTAGAACTATTCCTAAAACTAGTCTGGTAATTTTGTAGGGAAGCTCGAATAAAAAATGTTTTAGGATGTAATTGTACGGACGAAGTAGATCAATGGCTAAATCACCCTCCCAAATATCGTCGGCTATGGGGCGGAAATTAGAAAAAGTAAGGGCGCCTATAATTGAGATTAAAAGATAATAATTGCCTAAAGAAAATCCGGAAATAGTTCGGGAAGGATTTGAACCAAGGATGGCGGTCCAAAACAGATATAGGATTAAGGTAGAAATAATGGCCCCAGCGGTGGACCACACGAAATTTAACCTGTATTCCAAGAATTGTTGAAAGCCCATTTTAAAAAACTGCCAATATTTCTTCATGGTCCAATTTTAATGCAAAAAGCGACGTGATGATACGCCGCTTTTAATAGCGTCTGATCTATTGTGACGGAGAAATTTACTTGACAGCCTTCTTTAAGGTCTTGCCTGGAGTAAAACGGGCGGCCCGATGGCCTTTGACGATCTTGCGCTCATGCGTGCCCGGCACAATGACCGGTTTGTCCTTGACACTCACCACCTTGAAAGTGCCAAAGCCCGATAAAACGACTTTTTCGCCTTTAGATAGGGCTTTTTTGACCTCCTCTAAAAAGGTGTCCACGGCTTCGCGGGCGGCCTTCTTGGTCAAGTGAGCTTTACGGGCTAGAAGATCGAACATTTGTTGTTTTGTCACTTAATAATCACCTCCTCCTTTTCCCATGTTATAGCCCAAATATAATACCTGTGCGCTGTTTGTCAAGAGGAGAATTATTTAGCTTTAGTTATATCAGTCGCCCTAACTTCGCGGACGGCGGTAATTTTGATTTGGCCGGCGTATTGGGCTTCTTTCTCCAGCCGCTCGCGGATTTTGGCAACCAAAATGGTCAGGTCGGAATCGGAGACTTCGTCGGGGCGGACCATGACCCGGACATCACGACCAGCCTGGAAGGCAAAGACTTCGGCCACGCCCGGGAAAGATTTGGCGATGTCTTCGATGGTTTGCATGCGTTTGACGTAAGCGTCGTGGGGTTCATAGCGGGCGCCGGGGCGGGATCCGGAAATGGCGTCGGCTACCCAAACGATGCGGGAAACGTGAGAGGAAAAAGATTTATCTTCGTGGTGTTCGGCCACGGCGTTCACTACCGGCTCCGGCAGGCCGTGTTTTTTCAAAAGCTCAACCCCCAGCTGGACGTGGGTCCCCTCTTCTTCGGTCACAACTTTGCCGATGTCATGCAGCAGACAACCTAGGCGGACGTGCTCGATGTCCGGAGCAGATAGTCCTAATTCCTGGGCGATATGCACCCCAATCTTGGTTTCTTCGATGGTGTGGATTCCCAGGTTTTGGCCGTAGGAAAAACGGAAGCGGTAGCGGCCGATGATTTTGACTAAATCGGGATGGAGATTGTAAACGCCGCAGGCGGAGCAAATTTTGCGGCCTTCCTCCACCAGAATGGCGTCCATTTGAGTACGGGTATGAGCCACCACTTCTTCGATGCGGGTGGGAGTAATGCGGCCGTCGCGGATGAGAATTTCCAGGGAACGGCGGGCTATCTCGCGGCGCAGAGAGTCAAAAGAAGAGAGGCGCAATGAGTTGCCTTCTTCCAGTTCAATTTCTACTCCGGTGGCTTTTTCGAAAGCGGCGATATTACGGCCGCCCTGACCGATAATGCTGCCTTTGACCGAGTCGCTGGTTAAAGTAATGGTGGAAATCGTGTATTCGGCGACGTAATCGGTGGCGCCGTGCAGCATGGCGTCGATAACGATGTCTTGGGCTAGTTCAGAGGCTTTGAGTTTAAATTCCTGTTCGGCCTGTTCCAAACGCTTGGCCAAGTCTTGGGCTACATCCATAAAATGAAAGTTTAATAGTTAACATGGTCGTCATTATACCTCTTTTTCAAAATCTGCTCAATGACATCCCAGGAAAAGCCGCGGGAAGCCAAAAACCTAGCGGCTTGTTTCCAACTCAAGTTTTTCTTTTTTGAGAGAGCTTGTCTGGCCAATTCTGGCTCACTAATTTCTAATTTCAAATTTCTAATTTCTAAACCTTTGCGTTTGAGTTCAAATGCCAGGAGTTTTGCAGACATAGGACGAGCACGCAGACGGGATTCCTGATACCAAGCTGCAAAAGCCGCATCGTCAATGAATTTAAGATCTTTAAGTTTGGTAATAGCCGCGGCAACATCAGACTTCGGCCAATGGCGGGCCAGATGCTCAGAGACCTCTTTTTCGGAATAGGGACGGCGAGACAAGAGCCGTAAACCGGAGTTGAGGGCTGAATTATTCTTCTTCAATTTCTCCCATTTGTTTGGGGAGAGCTTTTTTGGAATCATGGGCGGTTTTCCAGATGGCATCTTCAATTTGTTTGGCGACTTTGGGATTTTCATTTAAATAAATCCGGACGGCTTCCCGACCTTGACCCAAGATGGCGTCCCCATGATAAATAAAGGCGCCCTTTTTAGTAAGTATTCCTAATTCTAAACCAACGTCGATCAGACCGCCGGCTTTGGAAATCCCGCCGTCATTTAAAATGTCAAATTCGGCCACCGAAAATGGTGAAGCGACTTTGTTCTTGACGATCCGGGCCCGGTGGCGGGAGCCAATGACTTTATCCCCGTCTTTGAGAGTTTCTATTTTCCGGGTATCCACGCGGACGGAGGAATAAAACTTGAGGGCCATGCCGCCGGTGGTGGTTTCCGGATTGCCAAACATGACGCCGATTTTCATCCGCAATTGGTTTATAAAGATAACTACAGTGTGGGATTTGGAAATGGCGCCGGTGATTTTTCTCAGCGCCTGAGACATCAGGCGGGCCTGGACACCCATCATGGCATCGCCCATTTCCCCTTCTATTTCGGCCCGGGGAACCAGGGCGGCCACGGAATCGATAACAATGACGTCCAGAGCGCCGGAGCGGATGAGAGTCTCCACAATTTCTAAAGCCTGCTCGCCGGTATCCGGCTGGGAGATGTACAGATCGTTGAGTTTGACGCCAATAGCTTCAGCCCGGGCCGGGTCGAGGGCGTGCTCGGCGTCGATAAAAGCGGCCTGGCCGCCTAATTTTTGGGCTTCGGCAATGCAGTGCAGAGCAACCGTGGTTTTTCCCGATGCCTCGGGACCGTAAATTTCTGTCACCCGGCTCCGGGGGAACCCGCCCACGCCCAGAGCTAGATCGAGGGCGATAGAGCCGGTAGGAACTACGTCCACAGTCATTTTGTCGGTCTTGTCTCCCAGTTTCATAATCGATCCCTTGCCGAATTGCTTCTCGATCTGTTCCATAGCGATTTTAATCGCCTGAAGTTTTTGGTCAGTGGCCATACCTGCCCTCAATATACAGCCGAAAAACTAAAATGCAAGGGTTACTTTGCCTTGGGCAGGTACCACAGCCAGCCGAGAGAGTAAAGAAGAAGTAAACCGAGTTGGATAATGCTGGAGACTTTTGCTGCAGGAGAAAGGACAGAGACGGCGCTAATCAAAATGGGCAAAACCGAAGCATGGAGAACAAGTTTGAGCGAATCCGGGATGCTAATTGCGCGTTTGATGAGGCGGGAAACCACCCAAATTAAAAGAGTGGAGATAGCTATGCCGCCGATTTTCCAAATCCAAGTAAAACTGGTGATAAAGACAGCGGCCAGAAGAATGGCGGCAAAACCTACGCCGAACACGGAGAGCTGATTGCGTTTAAGCCAATCTAAAATCACAGGCTTAGTGAAAGTTCCGTCGGGGAAATCTTTAAGGGGATAAATGCGAACATCGGCGGTGTCTTTTTTGGCCACAATTCTATCTTCTAAAATCAAGATGCCGGCGGGATATTTGTCCAGATCTTCCAGTTTGCCGGTGGTATTGAGAATAAAAACAAATTTGCCGTCGCCGGCAACAAAGGGCTGTCTGACTGTCGTTGAGGCAAGGCCATTTCTGATAGTTAAGTCGATATCCGGAATTTGGCCTGCAAGCAATTTTGGCAATTGGGGAGCGTAGTAAGTGAGAGCGGCAATGGCCAGAATAACGCCGATAGCGGCGATGAGAAAGAGATACTTGGTCCAATACCAGAGAGCCTGGCGGACAGTTTTTTTGATTATGATCTGGCCATACTTTAAATCCTGCAAACTGGCCAAGGTTTCTTTGAAAGTGGCGATCATATTTGAACCGTGCCAAAAACTTTGTCAAATTTTTTGAAATCTCCAACTATGCTGTCCATGGTTTCACTTATAGAGCCGAATCTCTGTTCCATTTTATGGGCAAATTCTTTAAATTCTTGCTTGAACTCCCCGAAATCAGTCTGGAGAAGCCTGAATTTTGTCTCTAAGTTTCCCATCGTTTTGCTCATACGCTTACTTTAATTAAAAATGGTAAAATCTGCAAGTACGAACTCGGGGCGGAGTTTGACGGTAGAATGCGCGCATGGGGTGCGTGTGGAGGCAGTTCAATTCTGCCCGCCCCGACCAAGTCGAATTTTTGGCGGCGCCCGCCTCCGCCGCCAAAAAATTGTACGGTTCCTGCCAGCTAAAACGCACTTTTTTATCGGATAAAAGAAAGTTCGCGCCGACTTTTTTGAGGAAAACGAATAATTCGCCAAAATTTTGCGTTTCCGCAATAATTTTGGCTTCAGAACAAGATAAAATAAATTCCCTCGCCGGTTCGAGCCAAAAACTGATATAATATTACTCGAAGATACTAGTCAACGCAAATCTTATGGGAAGGTTAGAACAAGAAATTAGATTTACTCCAGCCGAACAAGATTTGTTTGAACTGCAGAGGAAAACTGTGGAGGAATGGGATATACCTCAAGATATTCTTGACCAAGCTCACAATCTAGTGGAAAAAAGAAGAGCAGAAGTAGGAAAAGGTTACTTTGCACTCGCAAGGAAGTCGCAACAACCTACTGGATCGTTACATTTTGTCGCTTGGGAAGAACGTGTCAGTAATGGTGAGATATTCGGAAATGTTGGCACAATCACTGTGAGTGAAGACCAAGAAGAAATACAATGTGGTTTATGTGGAGGTTGGTTTAAGGTATTGAATGGTGCCCATTTGCAAACTCATGGATTAGAAGATGGCGATGCGTACAAAAGTCTTTTGGGGCTTAATCGAAACCAAGCCTTGTGTTCCCCAAAATTCAGTGCTTTACAACGCGAAATTGCAATAGAAAATGAAAATGAGCGAAATATTAGGGAGACGCGTGTGCCTTTTGTCCAAGGTTTTGATCCAAGAAGAACTGATACAAGAAGGCGACAATTTGGAGAGGATAGAAGACGACTTTTTGAAGAAAAAAGAACACGAGGAGAACTCCCCTCTGGTCGTACTTCAGATCGCCCCGAAATTAGACGACTGAGTGAAGGAGGACAATTCAGTCTTTATGGAAATAATTATTATTTCGGTAGAACAGCGAATGGAAACGTAAAAATAACGATATCTGGGGATGAAGTAACAGCAGAAGGTTATGTAAACGGCGAACTTGTAATAAAAACTTACCAAAGAAAGGATCTTTAATGTTAGAAACAGTGAATAGAAAAGTGAAACGGTACATTAAAAACAGAGGAAAGAAAAGAAAAATAAAAAAGGAAAAGAAAGTTCGCGCCGACTTTTTAAAAGATTTTTCGAAAGCGCGAGGGGCAGAAAGTTGGGTGCGGCGAGTGCCGCCACCCACTCGCCGCACCTACCGCTTAAAGGGAGTCTGTCGAAGTGGAGGCGCTCCGTGCGCCTGCCTTGCCGGCAGGCAGGCCGCCGCCCGCACGGAGCGCCGAGAAGCCCTTTTTATATTCCGCCAAGAGCTACCGGAAAAAAGAACGAAAGAAAACGCAAAAATTTTACCTGTCCGCCTCTGGCGGAAAGAACTTTTATACAACTTAAATGGCGCAACCGGCGGTCTCAACAAGAAATTGCTTTCTGTTGTCCGATTGCGCCATTAAAAAAGCAATTTCTAAAATTGTTAAGACCAATATTAATATATCAAAAATCTAATTGAAAACACAAGTGGGAAAAACCACATTTTAATACTTGATTTTCAAAAATATGATATACTTTTATTTGGAGGCAAAAATGGAAAATCAGATACGCGTAGGTGACCAAAATACACAGCAAATCGGCCAAGATCCGGCTAGTCAACCAATCCAAATTCCAAAAAAATCCAAACTAAACTATTGGCTGGTTTCAACTGTTCTTTTGTTAGTGATTCTTTTAATTGGCGCTGGCTGGTTCATTTGGAATTTGAAAAGCAAAAATCAAATTATTGTAACTACTCCAACTCAAGTACCAAATTTAATTCCTACCGCAGTAACTGGAACTGTTATACCAGAAGTAAATTACTTTACAGCAAGATTATTGGATGAATCTGAGAAAATAGCTTTTGTAAAAGATAATGAAATTTGGACAAGTGATATAGATGGGAAAAATACCAAAAGGTTAATAGCACCAACCTCTTCAACCTATAAACCATCGTTAGATTCAATTGCTTGGTCTCCCGATGGAACAAAGATAATTTTTTTCGCTAATTATGATGTTTATGAGAGCAATTTGAAAATATCACCTTTGACAGGAGCCTACATTTATGACAGCCTGTCGTCAAAAATATATTTTATGGGGCGAGATGGTATTTTAGATTTTTTTAATTCCTGGTCATGGGACGGAAAAATGATTGCCCTTCTTACTGATACCAAGATTGGCAATGGCGAATTAAAAATAATTAATTTAAGTACCTGGCGAATAAAAACTATTCCTTTAAATACTAATCAACGACGGACAGGACCAATGTACTGGGATAAAGAGAATAGAATCTATTTTATTACATATATTCCTATAACTTATTGCAATACGGTAACCTCAAATTGTCAAATTGAAAACGAAACTAAAAAGTCTAGCACTAACAGCATAGTTAGGATTGATATTAATAATCCAAATAATCTACAAGCAGTTTTTACCAGAAAGTTTACCGATGGTGGTATAACTAACTTTTTTATAAATCCTCAAAGAAACACAACTATTGTGGTTGGTAATGAAGGATATAATAATGCTAAAATTAAAGTATTCGAAGTTGATTTAAATTCTCTGGCTATTTCGGAATTGCCCACTGGAAATAACTGGTTTGGCAACGAAGCATTTGAAACATTTATTAGATACTCTTTTGATAAAAAGCATGCTGTTATTGTTTCTGCAGCGGGCCCTAGTAATTGGTACTCTGTAGTAAATTTAAGTGATAATAATTTTTCAGATGCGGTTATTAAAACGAGTCCTCAATATATTTTCGAAGGTTGGTATTCAGCTGATCAGATTCTTGTTACTGAATATGATTCTGGAAAACAAGATAATTTTTTAATAAATATTAATACTTTACAAAAACAAGGCTTCGTCCTCGATTATTATCAAGTTCGTATTCGTCCCTTTTAAGAAATTAATAATATTACAATTTCTGGTATAATACACTTTTACAGTAAGAACATTAGAACTTTTTATGCACGAATTTATTCAACTGCTTTCTTATTGCACGAGGAAGTTCTAGTCCATATAGGGGCGAGCTGAATAAGGACACTCGCCCGAAGGGCGAGAGAATCGCGCGCAAAAAATAACGGAAGCGAGGCCGCCGTGGGCGGCCGAGCTAACAGCTTTGAAATTCGGTTCTAACTTTCTAGTCCTGAGTGGAATTGAAGGATTGTAAATCTCGACCAAGTTGGGTTATAATTAGGGTATGCGGAGTTTGAGAATCTTATTAGTAATTTTTGTTCCTCTCATCTCCATACCCTTCTTAATATACTTCTACCTCTTTGTGTGGATTACATCTATTGATGGCTATCCTTATTACTACAGAGATAAGTTGGGTGTCATTTATACTAATGAAGCCACGGGTTGTTTTGATATATGTTTTATTCCAGTATATAGAAAGCTATCTGGTGTGGATACTAAATCTTTTGCTGTACTTCATACAAAAGGGGGAAGATCTACCCCTTATGCGAAGGATAAATACAGAGTGTATTACGATGCTAAACCCATACAAAACGCTGATGCGGTCTCATTTATTCTTATTGACGATACCTTTTCGAAGGACAAAAACACTTATTATGTGTACGGAACCGAAATAAAAGAATTTCTTAAAGGGATAGACCCAAATTTGGTGCTAGACAATAAACATCAAGTTCAGTTAATAGAGATCGGGTACAATCCACCTTTCTTTTTCAAAATTCAAAATAATAACCATGTGTATAAAGTCTATTATGTGCTTGATCAGAAAATAGAGCAAATTAACTAGGTTAAGCTTAAACTTTTACTGAAGACCAAAATTCGCTAAAGCCATGGCTGGATTTGGGTGAAGGACTATCGTTTGGGGGATTGGCGCTTGCGGCGGGATTTGCCGCCCATGCCGATCATGCGGTGTTGGCGGGTGCGGGCGTGTAATCCCACCTGAAAGGTGGGATTTTATATTATAAAGTATCTCGTATTACCGTGAGGGATCCAGGCGATTGTGACGTCTGCTTTCTTCTTTGTCTTTTTGAATAACACGTCTAACCGCTTAGCGTGCGCAATGACTTTACCCGTTTTCTTGCTTTTGGCTACATACCCGGGACCGTACTCTTTAATAAGTGAAGAAATATTTATGGGCTTCATAACAGTACCGCCACTATACCCATTCTCTCCATATTTTGCAACACACTTTTGCCGCGCCGGAGCTGTGAGCCGAGCAGGGTGAGGTGCCCTACCTAAGAAAATTTAGCAACTTTCATGCGGTCGCATTTTAGTTGTCAATGCTAAGGCTGTTCCACCTTTAAGGTGGAAGGTCGAACTTGTTCGCGAACCCATTGTGCTAAACTTAAATTAATTACTATGCGACAGGTACTTGTTGATAAACGAAGAAGAATTATTAGAAACGAGGAAGAGGTCCGGTTTTCTAGTCCCCCAGCCTTGCATTTTATAGTTATTACGGCCAGAGTAAAAAGCGAGAAACAGATTTCTACCAAAGCCACCGACGACGAAGATCTGATTATTAAGATTGATAATAAAGTTTTCCCATATCTAACTGATTCAACGAGATTAGTTGATTCACCAGCGGCTTTCTCTGGGGGTCAGTTACATAACTTACTCAAGACAATCTATTTTTTGACTTTTCTGGAAGGAAAAGATCATACTATTATTTTCTCGACAGATAAACCTGATAACACTGCCGTCTTAGAAAATTTGGAGGTTTATTCTTTAGATCAAACCGATGAACTAGTTCTGGAAATAGAAAATCAAGCTGAAGACGGCGACCGCCGGCCGTGGATTACTTATGTATTAGTTGATTTAAGCCTGAAAAAATTCTCTCCTGTCTTTGTTCTGAAAAGAAGATTTATTGACAGTGATGATGTCAAGGTAATCGTTGATGGAGAGGTAAAGAGGAATAATCGCAGCTTGTTGCACAAATTTTGGTACTTCATTGCCTCTCGCTTTGGAGGCGAAACTCAAAAAGAAGTTTTCGCTGTCGAGTTGCCGCCACAGCTTCACTACATCGAATTCTGGGCAGATAGGATGCCTACGCTCAAAAGTATTACTTTTTCCGGTATAAAGAAAGTTCCAACTGAAACCATTGAGAAAAAGATTGTCGGGAAAGCACAAACTCTAGGTTTGGATCCGGAACTAATGCTTAGGATTGCCAAACGAGAATCTCAGTTTAATCCCAGAGCAACTTCACCAAAGGGCGCCAAGGGCATTTACCAGTTAACTGATATTACTATCAAACAGATTGAAAAATTGGGTTTTGTCATCAGCGACCCCTACGATATTGACCAAAACATCACCGGCGGAATGATGTATTTTAAATGGTTGTACGAGTTGTATGAAGGAAAGACTGATCGGTTAGAAAAGACACTGGCCGCCTGGAACTGGGGTCTGGCTAATTTTTCTCGGGAAAAACCCCTGAATTGGAAAATACTTCCGGCAGAAACTAGAGAGTTTATCAGATACGTCACGGGTAAATGAAATTGCTTAGTCTTTTCGTTATAACCTTTGGATTTTTACTAGCCGCGAGTCGCGGAAGTTGGCCGTCACTTTCAAGTTTGAGTATCGACTTGGACTGGGACGGCCGGGAAGAAAAATTATTGATATATTCGTCCTCGTATCTCTCACTTGATCCCAGGACGTACCTATTTATTAATTATAATCCCATACCTAGACTCTCATTAAAGGGACACTATCTTGAGAGCAATATTCATGAAATAAAACCCGGCGAATTTATACTGGAGGTGCAAACTGTAAGTGGAAAAAGCGTTAACTCTTTAGTTTATTTCTATCGCCAGGGAAGTCTCAGGAGAATTCCCGTCTCCACCGAAAATAGTCCGTATTACGAGGGTGTGGTTAGCCGGAACGAACCTGAATTTAGAGACACGGATGGCGACGGTATTCAGGAAATGCTGGTTTATTATCGCCATTTTCCTCCGGATTTTAAGCGAACAGTAGAGATTTACAAGTTGAATGGAGAGACATTTAAAAAGATTAAAGAATATGAAGAATCAACACCGGAAGTGTATCTTTAAATTTAGCAACTTTCATGCGGTCGCATAATTTTTGTCAATGCCGCTATAAAATTTTAAATCCCATCTGGGCAAAGTTCTGGTCGAAAGTGAAAGCCGTACTAATTTTTAACTCTTTCATCACCACGTAACTAGTACAGTCGGTAAATGACCATTCCTTGTCTTTGTTGTACCTCCTAAACACCTCTTGGGTTTTCATAAACCTCTCAGGGTTTATAAATTCGACTTGGATTCTACTTTGCCTCAGTGCCCGATCAAAGTTCATTGCCGCATGATATCCTGGTCTACCCAAGAGCCCGGTATATGTTTCATCAATTACGTAATCGGTGGTCACTAGTTTATACTGGCCTGAATCCAACTTAGAGAAACCCTCCATTGCCTTCTTATGATGCTGATCTAAATTATCATTTGCCGCCCGAAATGGTCCGCTATCTATAAATATAATCATCATTAGTTGATGAATCCCTTGACCCTTTTAGACCAAACTTTTCCGCTCTTTTGGCCATCTCCAAAAACACCCGGGCCGCGTTAACCTTCTTTTTAGCTTTCCTGCTCTTTTTTTCCGTCAGCTTCTCTGCTAACCACTCTCTGGCTACCATTGAAGCGGACTTCCCTTGTTCTCTGGCCCAGTAGGCCAATTCCAACCAAATCTTGTCATCCATTATTACTTGTCTCCTTTGTAGCATACACACTCATGTTACACACCATGGTCATTGTTGTCAAGTGCCCCGTGAGGAATCGCTTAGCGCTTTGGACTCTGGCGCTTGCGGCGGGCTTTGCCGCCCATGCCGATCATCCGGCGCTGGCGGGTGCGGGAGTCGCGGGTTAATAAACCGGCTTGGCGCAGTGGTGACTTGAATTTGTCACCGGCGGCAACTAAAGCCCGGGACAAACCTAAAACTGCGGCGTCTAATTGGCCATACAAACCGCCCCCATGGACTTTGATAGAGGCGGTGTATTTGCTGACAGCCGATGTGACAAAAGGCAAAAGGTAACGGGTTTTGGCTACTGGCCCCGGGAAATATTGAGAAATAGGTTTACCGTTGACTGTCATTTCGCCAGTGCCTGAAAACAGGCGGACCGAAGCAACCGATGTCTTGCGGCGGCCGATGGCAGCGGCAATTATTTTGTCTATCTTACGATTACTCGAAGTGCTGGCCATAAGGGTGAGTTTCACCGGCATAGATATGTAACCTCAAGAGACGGGGATCATGCAATTTGTTTTTGGGCAACATACCAGCAACCGCGTGTTTGATTATATCTTCCGGTTTAGCTTTGGCAAAAGCAGTAACTTTTAACCCCCCCGGGTAGCCGGAATGACGATAGTAAACTTTGGCATGGGCTTTGTGGCCGGTAACGACAATTTTGGCGGCGTTGACAATAACGACGTTATCTCCCATATCCAGGTGGGACGCAAAAACGGGCTTGTGTTTGCCGCTCAGCCAAATGGCGATTTGAGTAGCCAGCCGACCCAGGATTTGACCGGAAGCGTCCACCAGGTGCCAGTCGCGGTGAATCTCGGAAACTTTGGGAGAATACGTCTTCATTTCACAAACTCCATGCGCACCAGAGGGGCGTTATCACCGGAACGGCGGCCGGTTTTTATGAGCCGGGTGTAGCCGCCGGGGCGGGATTTAAAACGGGGGGCAATCTCGTGAACCAGTTTGTGGACCAAATCTTTATCGGCCACCACTTTCTCAACCTGACGGGTACCGGCCAGTGTCCCCTTGCGGGCGGCAGTCACTAGACTGTCTACCAGTCCGCGCACGGCTTTGGCTTTGGCCTCGGTGGTTTCGATGGCTTCGGAACGGATAAGAGCTCCTACCAGACCTTTAAGCAGGGCTTGACGTTGATTAGTATCCCGGGATAACATTATAGAGAGAACTCGAAGCCGCGGTCACGCAGAGCGAGTTCGATTATTTTGACTGACTTGGCTCCCAGATTTTTAACTTTAGACAGCTCTGGTTTGGAAGTGGAGATAAGAGAAGAAATGGTGTCAAATCCGGCTTTTTGCAGGGCATTGGCAATGCGGGTGGGCAGATCCAGCTCTTCGACGGAGAAGATGGAACCGGGCACGGTAGCAGACTGAGCAGATTGAGCTGATTGAGCAGACTGAGCCGATTGAGGTTTGACAATGCCGGAGAAAAAATCTACCAGAGTCTGGGCGGCGGTCTTAAGAGCGGATTCGGGAGAAACAGTGCCGTCGGTAGTAATTTCCAAAATCAGCCGGTCAAAATTGGTAACCCGGCCGACGCGGGTGGCTTCCACGCCGTAGTTAACCAGGACGACGGGAGAAAAAGTAGCGTCGACGGGGATGACGCCAACGGTTGAAGTTTGGCGCTCTTCGGCGGGAGAGTAACCCAAACCGGATTCAACGGTGGCGGAAATTTCCAGCTTGGTATTTTTATCTGCCAGATGGGCTAAAACAAAATCCGGGTTGGCGATGGAGGCGGTAGCGGGAAGTTTAAAATCTCCGGCCTTGGCTTCACCCGGGCCTTTGACATCTAGACTGATTTGCATCGGCTCCGCTCCGGAGTAAAACAAGCGAACCTGTTTAAGGTTGAGAATTAGCTGGACCACGTCTTCACGGACACCGCCGATGGCGGTGAATTGGTGGCGGATCCCGCCGAACTTCACCGACGTGATAGCGGCGCCGGGAATAGAAGTATACAGGGTGCGGCGCAAAGCGTTGCCGAGAGTATGGCCGTAACCCGGCGGCAAGGGTTCAATAATGAACTGGTTTTTATTTTGGGAAACGGTAAATTGCGGTATCATCGCGAATAATATTCTACTATAAGTTGATCATTTATGCTAGTATCAATATCTGCCCGCCCGGGCAGGCGTTCGACTTTTCCGACCAGGGCTTGACGAGAGAGCCATACAGGAACGGAAGGTGGAATATCGGAAACTGGAAGCTGGATTTTGGGACCGACCGTGATAATATCGCCGGGGCGGACTTGGTATGAAGGGATATTAACGGGTTGGGAATTGACCAAAATATGATAGTGGCCAACCAGCTGGCGGGCCATGGCCCGGGTAGGGGTAAAACCCAGACGGTAAACGGTGTTATCCAGGCGGGTTTCCAGAAGGGCGAGAAAAGTTGCACCTGCCACTTTATAATAGCGGTGGAATTGTTTTTCCAAGAGGCCGTAGAGACGCTTGCATTTTTGTTTTTCCCGCAGTTGGGCCCCATAGTCGGACAGCCGGCGGACACCTTTGGGACCGTGCTGGCCGGGAGGAACAGCGGCCCGGCGTAACTTGTTGCCTTTTCCAAAAAGATCCATCCCTTCTCTTCGGGAAAGACGATTTTTGGGTCCGGTGTAGCGAGCCATAGTCTAAAAGACTACCACCTAAAATGGGCGAAGGCCTTGTTGGCCTCGGCCATCCTGTGCATATCTAACTTTTTCTTATAAGCGGCCCCGGTGCCGGCCAGGACATCGGTAATTTCGGCGGCCAGTTTGGCGGCAAAAGTATGATATTGGCTATTGGAGCGGTCCCGGGCGGCGGCAATCAGCCAGCGGATGGCCAGAGAATCTTTGCGCGGTCCCCGGACCGGGGAAGGCACTTGATAGGCGGCCCCGCCAATGCGGCGGGCCCGGACTTCCATTTGGGGACGGAGGTTCTCCATAGCTTGCAGAAATGAGACTAGTGGATCGGGTTGGCTGGCGGTCTTGAGCAAGGTGAAAGCCGCATAAACTTGTTTTTGGGCCACCGTTTTTTTGCCATCGCGCATCAGACCGTTGATGAGTTGGGTGACCAGGACGTGAGGATAGATCGGGTCAATGGTCTTTGGTCTGGGGCTAGCGGGATGCGATCTCATATGTTTAGCTGGCAGCGGCGGTTTGCGGGCCAGCCGTGGCTTTGGTTCCGTAACGGGACCGGCCTTGACGGCGGTTGTCTACTCCGGACGCGTCATATTTGCCCCGCACGATATGGTATTTAACCCCGGGAAGATCTTTAACCCGGCCTCCGCGGATCAGAACAATGCCGTGTTCGGCCAGAGTATGGCCAATGCCGGGAATATAAGCGGTAACTTCCATTTTATTGGACAGGCGGACCCGGGCTACTTTGCGCAGAGCCGAATTTGGCTTTCTGGGAGTCATGGTTTTAACCAAAGTAACCACTCCCCTCTTAAAAGGATTTACCGTTTGCACAAATTTCCGGTCTTTAGTATTAAAAGAACGGCGTAGGGCGGTGGCCTGGACTTTTTTGGCCTTAGCTGTCCGGCCGAAACGGATAAGTTGATTAATTGTTGGCATAACCTGCCCTCTCGGGAGAAACCGGAATGAGGCGGCCAATTATAACATTTTCTTTTAACCCCAGGAGAGGGTCAATCCGGCCTTCGATAGCGGCGTCGGCCAGTTGAGAAGTAGTCTCGATAAACGAGGCGGCGGAAAGCCAGGAGCCGGTTTTGAGAGCAGAACGGGTGATGCCCAGAATGACCACTTGAGCGGTAGCGGGCTCACCTCCGGCGGCCAAAACACGGGCGTTTTCGGTCTCGAAAGTGAAACGGTCGACAATGTCTCCCGGCAAAAGAGTGGTATCTCCCGAAGTCAGCACCCGGACCCGGTCTGACATCTTGCGGACAATGACTTCAAAATGCTTATCATGAATAGGAATTCCTTGAGATTCGTAGACTAATTGAATTTCTTCGATGAGATATTCCTGGGCTCCCCGCAGGCCGCGGACTTCGAGCGCCTCTTTGATGTCTATTGATCCGGCGGCCAATTGGGTGCCGGTGGTAACTAAATCTCCATCGCCGACTTTGAGTTCGGCAGTTAAGGGAATCAAATACTCCCGCTCTTCTATGGGTTTGACGCTGGTATTTCTGATGCGGATCTTGTAGCCGGAGTCAGTTTCGACCAGCTCGACTTTACCGGAAATCTCGGCTAAAGGCGAGACTAATTTGGGAGTCCGGGCCTCAAAAAGTTCCTCTACTCTGGGCAATCCCTGGGTGACGTCTATCCCGCCGGCAGAGGTGGAACCGCGCTTGCCGTGCAGAGTCATCTGGGTGCCGGGCTCACCAATACTTTGGGCGGCTACGACGCCCACGGGGTCACCGATTTGGGCCATGGCCATGCTAGCCAGGTTTAGCCCGTAGCACTTGGCGCACAGCCCATACGGAGCATTGCAGGTCAGAGTGGAACGAATAGCTACCTGGTCGATGTTTTTGGCCTCAATAATAGCCAGGTGAGATGCGTCTAACAGAGTTCCGGCAGGGATATTGGCAACATCCGCGGCCAAAATCCGGCCAAAAAGCCGAACTAAGAAAAATTTGGGCCGGCGGTCGTGACGGCTGATAGTCAAACTGGAAGAAGTGCCGCAGTCTTCCAGACGGATGATGGCGTCGTGGGCCACGTCCACTAAACGGCGGGTCAAATAGCCGGCGTCGGCGGTCCGGATAGCGGTATCGGATAGTCCTTTACGTTCACCGCGGGCAGCAGAAATGTATTCAAAAGTAGAGAAACCTTGACGATAGTTGCTTTTAATAGGCAGGTCTACGATGTTACCCAGAGGATCAACTACTAATCCCCGCATGGCGGATAACTGCTTGACCTGCTCGCGGGAAACGCGGCCGACTTGGGCGTCTACCATCAGATGAATGGGGTTGGCCTTATCGATTAACTGCCAGGTTATATCCGCCAGTTTGTCAGTGGTTTCCAGCCAGACTTCCTGGGACAAACGCTTTTTTTCTTCGGCAGTAATCAGGCCGGAGGTAAAGTTTTGCTCGATTTCAGATACTGCTTCGTTGGCGGCGGCAATAACTTGATCGCGGTCGGGGGAAACAACACAGTCAGTGATGCTGACGGAAAGACCGGAGAGAGTGCCGGCCCAGAAGCCCAAATTTTTAATGCTGTCTATCAGCTGCACCACAATTTCTGTAGAATAAAGCTGGAAAGCTTTGACAAAGAGGGAGACCACGGTGGAGCGGCGGACGGGTTCGTTTACGAAACGTAAACCTGCGGGCAAAATGGAGTTGAAAAACAGGCGGCCGACGGTAGTCTCTATCACAGAAGCGGCGTTGATTTGAATTTGGGCTGGCTGGCGCAATTTGAGATAACCCATATGATAAGCCCGAACGGCCTCTTCCCAAGCCAGGGGGGACGGATAAACGGGAAGAACGGAATCTATAGAAGTTAGATAGTAATTACCCAGAGCCATTTCTTTAGTAGAGGGAATAGACACCGGAGTGCCGTCGGCAGGTTTCCTTAAATTTTGCTCCGGCATCATCAAAGCCTTGGCTTCGGCGATGGCGGCGGCGCCAATGGGGACATGGACGGCCATTTGGTCTCCGTCAAAATCGGCGTTAAAACCGGCACAGACGCAGGGATGAATACGGATGGCAGATCCCTCAATAAGAATGGGGTAAAAGGCCTGGATGGACAGTTTGTGCAGGGTGGGGGCCCGGTTGAGAATAACAGGGTGATTCTTAGTTATCTCTTCAAGAATATCGAAAACTTCCGGAGGGCGGGCCTCGAGAATATTTTTGGCGCTCTTGACGTTGGGAGCCAGATCCTGGACAATCATTTGCCGAAGAACGAAGGGTTTGAACATTTCCAGAGCCATGTCCTTAGGCAGACCGCATTGGGAAAGTTTGAGTTCCGGCCCGACTACAATTACAGACCGGCCGGAATAGTCTACCCGCTTGCCCAGAAGGTTTTGCCGGAAGCGCCCCTGCTTGCCGCGGAGCATGTCTGACAGAGAGCGGGAGCGGGTGGCGGCCAGCCGACGGGAAACAATTCTAGTGTGTTGAGCGGAATCGATGAGGGAGTCCACAGCTTCCTGGAGCATGCGCTTTTCGTTTCTTAAGATAATTTCCGGGGCCCCTAAATCTATAAGGTGTTTGAGGCGGTGGTTGCGGTTAATTACCCGGCGGTATAAGTCATTGAGATCGGAGGTGGCAAAACGGCCGCCAGCCAGCTGGACCATGGGACGCAGATCGGGAGGAATAACCGGCAGGACTTTGAGAATTGTCCAAGCCGGGGCGACCCCGGCTCGGCGCAGACCGTCTACCACCCGCAAGCGCTTAGTGGCCTTGATGTGCCGCTGGCCAGTGGTAGAAGTAACCTCCCGACGCAGCCCGGAGGCTAATTCATCCAGATTAATTTGGGCTATGACAGCCAAGACCGCTTCGGCACCCATGCCCACCTCTAGAAAATCAGCGGCTTTGTGATCCCCTAGCTTGAGATATTCCTCTTCGGTGAGGATACTGGCAAGTTTGAGGTTTTTGACTATATCTGACAAACGTTGATAAAGGGCCAGAGTGGCCTGGTCTTCGGCCGCCTCGGCGTCGCGCAGGCTCTGGGCCTGTTGTTTAAGCTTGAGCTGAAGTTGGCTTTCTGCCAGTCCCCGGGCGTCCTCGTTGAGACCGGAGGTTTGCAAAGCTTTCTGATCTTTCTCCGATTCCGTCTGCAAAGCGGCTATTTTGTCCGCAGTATCAGACTTAATTTTAGCCCTGGCTTCTTGAGACTGTTTTTGCAGCCGGTCGAGAATCATGGCCTGCTCTTTGACATCGACAGAGGTGACGATAAACTGGGCGAAATACATAACCGATTCCAGGGCTTTGGGAGCCACGTCTAAAAGGAGAGACAGTTTAGAGGGAGCACCTTTGAAATACCAGACGTGAGCCACCGGACAGGCCAGGGTAATGTGCCCCATCCGCTCACGGCGGACCCGGGACTGGGTGACTTCCACTCCACATTTATCGCAAATGATACCCTTGTAGCGGATGCGCTTATATTTGCCGCAATAGCATTCCCAATCCTTGACCGGACCAAAAATCCGTTCGTCGAATAGGCCGTCTTTTTCGGGGCGGAGAGTGCGGTAGTTAATGGTCTCCGGCTTGGTGACTTCACCGTGGGACCACATTTTAATAATCTCGGGAGAAGCCAGCTTGATTTGCAAACTGGTGAAGTCGAGAATGTTTTTGAACGAGTCTTGGTGATCGCTGGGTTTAGTTGTCATTTGCTTTAAGCTGGACGCCTTGGGGAATAACTTGCAGACCCAAGCTTTGCAGTTCCTTGACCAAAACGTTAAAGGACTCGGGAACGGAGGCGCTGGGAATTTCCGTGCCCTTGACGATGGCTTCAAAAGCTTTGGCCCGGCCGACGACGTCATCGGACTTGATAGTCAGCATTTCCTGCAAAGTGGCGGCGGCTTTGTGAGCTTCCAGACCCCAAACTTCCATTTCTCCCAGGCGCTGGCCGCCCATCTGGGCTTTGCCTCCCAGGGGCTGCTGGGTAATCAGGGAGTAGGGACCAGTAGAACGGGCGTGGGTTTTGTCCTCCACCATATGATGGAGCTTGAGGATATAGCCGATACCCACCACCGAGGTTTGTTCGTAAGCCAAGCCGGTCCGGCCGTCAATAAGAGGGGCCTTTCCGGAAACAGGCAGGCCGGCTTTGATAAGGCTGTGGGCAATTTGATCCTCCGATACCCTCTCAAAAACCGGAACAGCCACGGTTTGACCCAGTTTTCTCATGGCCCAGCCCAAACGGGCTTCCAGAAGCTGTCCCAGATTCATCCGGGCCAGAACCGAAAGAGGAGAAATCATAATATCCACCGGGGTGCCGTCAGCCAGATGGGGCATGTCTGCTACCGGAACAATTTTACTGATGACGCCTTTATTGCCGTGCCGGCCGGCCAGTTTATCCCCGACAGTAATTTTTCGCAGTTGCGCTACTTTGACGACCACCCGTTTACTGGTACCGGGGGGCAGTTCGTCTCCGGCTTCACGGTCCAAAATGTGCACGTCAACCACTATCCCCCGTTCGCCGTGGGGCATGCGCAAGGAAGTGTCGCGGACGTCGCGGGCTTTTTCACCAAAGATAGCCCGCAGCAGCCGCTCTTCGGCCGAAAGCTCGGTCTCTCCTTTGGGGGCGATTTTACCGACCAAAATATCGTTGGGGCGGACTTCACTCCCGACCGTGACAAAGCCGCCTTCGTCGAGGTTGGCCAGATAGCTTTCGCCGACGTTGGGAATGTCCCGGGTTGGTTCCTCTGGTCCAAGCTTAGTGTCTACTACGTCGGCTTCGTACTTTTCAATATGAATAGACGTGAGCAGATCTTGAGTGACTAACCTATCCGAAATAACTATAGCGTCTTCGTAACCCAGACCGTCATATGAAGCGTAAGCGATGAGCAGATTTTGGCCGAGGGCGATTTCTCCGTTCTCGGTAGCCGGACCATCGGCTAAAAGAGTACCGGGGGTAACTTTTTGGCCCGGAGAGACAACCGGGGTTTGAGAAAAGTTGGTGCTGTGGGAAGTCCGCTTGAACTTGGTGAGATAGAAAGTCTGCAAATTTTCCTGGAAGACAACTTCTTCACAGCCAGCGGGGTTTTGGGGTTTTTTATCCAATTTAATTATGATTTTATTGGCGTCCACGTAGGCGACTGTCCCAGAATAGGTGGCATAAATTGCCCAGCCCATGGCAGCGGCGACCTCTTTTTCCATGCCGGTGCCCACTATAGGAGCGGAGGGGGAAAGCAGGGGCACAGCTTGAGATTGCATGTTAGTGCCCATCAGGGCCCGGTTAGCCGCGTCGTTGGCCAGGAAGGGAATAAGGGAGGCGGAGGTACCCACCACCTGCCGGGCGACCACATCTACGAAATCAACTTGGGAGGCCGGGCCTTCGGTGAAGATATTGGCGTGGCGGATAGGCAACCACTTATCCAAAATATAGCCCTTACTGTCTACCCGCATGTCACTGGAAGAGATCCGATACTGTTCTTCGTCGTCTGCAGTTAAATACACGATTTCGTCTGTCACCCGGCGCTTTATAACCCGGCGGTATGGAGCTTCTAAAAATCCATATTCATTAATTCGGGCATACAGAGACAAATAAGTAATCAGGCCGATATTCGGACCTTCCGGAGAGCGGACCGGGTCAATGCGGCTATATTGGGAGGCGTTGATATCGCGGATGCTGAAAGAGGCCCGTTCCCGGGTCAGGCCGCCGGGGCCAAAAACGGACAAGCGGCGGAGATGGTCTATCTCGGATAAGGGATTTGTCTGATCCAAAATTTGGGATAGTTGGGAGCTCCGGAAAAATTGGTTGATGGCGGAAATGACCGGGCGGGCGTTGACCAGCTGGGTAGGGGTAATCAACTCCTCGGTATAAACCAAGCTCATTTTTTCGCGGATAGCCCGTTCCAGGCGCAGCAGGCCTTCGCGAAAAGCGGTTTGAACGACAATTTCTCCCACCCGGCGGACACGGCGGTTGGCCAGATTATCGATATCGTCGGTGTAACCCTGGCCTTGAGACAGACTGATAAGATATTTAATGGCGGCTACTAAATCGTCGCGGGTAAGAATTCTGGAGTCGGAAATTCCGCCCAGACGGCGGTTTATTTTGTAACGGCCAACTGCGCCCAGGTCGTAACGGCGGGGATTAAAAAACAGGTCGTACAAAAGTTTTTGGGCGTTTTCCAGAACAATGGGTTCTCCGGGGCGCATCTTTTTATAAACTTCGATGAGGGCGTCTTCGGTAGTTTTGGTAGTGTCTTTGGCCGCTGCAGCTTCCAGGCCTTCAGGAAATTCCGACAGACCCATAGCCCGGAGAATGGTGGTGGCTAAGAATTTGCGCCGGCGGTCAATCCTGATGTAAATAACGTCGGAACGGGCAGTTTCAAATTCCAGCCAAGTGCCGCGGATGGGCCGCAACTCGGCGGTATGCAAAAGTTTGCCGGAGGCCGCGTCCAGTTCGGCTCCAAAGTAGACTCCGGGAGAACGCACGATTTGGTTGACGACTACCCGCTCTACGCCATTGACGATGAAAGTTCCGCGGCTGGTCATTTGCGGAATATCACCCAGAAAGACTTCGCTGGCAGTGGTTTTGCGGGTTTGCTTGTTGGTCAGCTTGGCCGCAACGCGCAGGGCAGAAGAATGAGTCAGGCCTTTACGAATAGCGTGTTGGGGAGTAATTTTAGGCTTTTCCACGGAGTAAGCCCCAAATTCCAGAAGCCAGTTCTTGCCGGTAAAATCCTCGACAGGGGAAATTTCAGCAACAGCTTCTTTAATTCCATCGCTAATAAACCACTGCCACGAGTCCAATTGAATCTGAGTCAGATTGAGGGGAGGAAGGTGGGCGGGTTCCTGTCCCCAAATGTAACGGCGAGATACTGGCATTTGCTTCTCTATAGCGCAAAAGACCCCTCCGGTATCTCTACCGTTCGGGGTTTCTAAGCTAGCCTGACTTTATCAGCGGGTAAGATATTTGTCAATGTTCAAATTGTGTTCTTCGATAGTGACGGCATAATGAGTGGTCCCGTCGGGGGCGTGCAGATAAAACCAGTAAGGCGAAATTCGGGGAGAGCGGGCGGCTTCAATGGAGGCTAAGCCAGGATTGGCAATGGGAGTGGGGGGAAAGCCAGGATAGATGTAAGTGTTGTAGATGGAAGGATAACGCGTATCTGTAACAGGAGACCAATCGCCGCGGGCATACTGGACAGTGGCGTCTACCTGAAGGGGCCAGCCGGCCCTAAGACGTTTGAGAAGAATCCCGGCTACGATGGGACGATCGGCTACAGTTCTGGTTTCCCGCTCAACCAGTGAAGCCAAAATCAGAATATCCGGGTCGATGGGGCCTACTTTACGGTCAAAAGTAGAAACCATAGTGTCCACAATATCTGCCGGCGTGGCGTAGGTGGGAATGAGGTAGGTATCGGGAAAGAGACGGCCTTCAAGAGTGGCGGTTAGAGACAAAAAAGTAGTAGTATCAAAATTCTCCAGATTGGAAGCTAGGCGGGCGGCAATTTGCTCCCGGCGCCAACCCTCCGGAATGGTGACCCAAATGTCCCTAGGACCGGCGGTCAGTGAAGTGAGGAGGTTTTTGAGACCGGTACCAGAAGAAATAAGATAAGTCCCCGCTTTAATTTTTTTGTCCAGGCCGGAAAATATAAAGTATATCTTGGCCACTTGAGCCGAGCGGATAAATTTTTGGGCAAAAAGAGCCTGGGAGACGGCAGAGGCCGACTGGGCGGGAGTAATGATGAAAGAGCGATGAAGATCTGAAGCAGGATCTAGAGGAGAAAGCTGGCGGGTCCACCAGGTAAAGCCCAATAAAGCGGTTAAAGTGAGAAGAACAAACGAACCGGCCAGGAGCTTCACGATTTTAGACCTCCTCAAACAAGGCCCGACGATATTTGTCAGTTTCGGATTCTTTGATAAAAATGCGGCTACACTTTTTACAGATTATTTTAGTGCCTTTAGAGTGTTTTATAGATTTGCCCAAGGAGAGATCGGTACCACAGCCCACACAACGGCCTTGAGAGAGAAGCCAGGCCTGGACAGGGGCGATGACGTTTTTGAACATCACTGGTGACTTTAACGGGTTTTAGATTTCCAGTCAAGGCGCTTGCGAAAAATTCCCTCTGTATAGCCTCCTTCTTTGATAAATTTCTCTTCCAGAGACCTTATCTGTCTATCTAAAAGATAGTTGGTTCTTCTAATAAGGTTGGCCGAATAATTAAGAGGGATAAATGGGTTAAGATTGTCCCGTTTACCCCCCTTATCCCACTTGGGTAAAATTGTCAGTTCTCGGGTTCGGGCAAAGTCTTCATAATCTTTAAGCAGTTCTTCGTTAGACCCCCTGGTTACTCCTAAAAGTTTAATATAACCCTTGAGGCTTTTTTGGAGGTAGCCCTCAACAATACACTGCTTGCTAGATCTGGCGGCTTGAACCATCTGTTCTCTGGTTCGTAGATATTCCCTTCCGGAAAGAAACCTGTCGCAAAATTGAATAGTCAGATCGTAGACTTCTATCGAGTTTTGGTAAGTGATTAGATACTCGTATCCAGGTTTTGATCCAGCCATCCTTGTAATATTATAGTTGCAGACGCCGCGTGTTCCAAATTGCGTCGTTTGGACTTAGTAGTATGCAATAGGAATCGACGGGCGTCGTGAGAAGAAAGAGTCTCGTCAACTTTATGCACAATTGCTAACTCCGACAATTTGTCTAAAAAACTTTCCGGACAATCCCCCACTACAATACCACGCCACTCCCACTCTCGCCGCTCCATAATCAATTCCCAAATAGTTCATTGAAACAATGATAACAAATAACTCCCTATATTAACAATTTTAATGCGGTCGCATTTTAATTGTTAAATAAAAAATCCCACTTTTCAGGCGGGATTGGAGTAGACACGCTCCTCTATATCAAATCGTATCAAAAAGGCGTGGCCTTTCAAGGCTAGTTTACCAGTTCGGCGCGGGCGACGAAGCGGCGCAGATAAGTGCCTAGGGGAACACAAGTTATTAGAGTCAGCTCGTTTTTATCATAGCGCTGGGCTAAAACTTCAATTTGGGAGGGGTCAACTTCGGTAATGTTGCGCACTATGTATTTATAGGTCACGCCGTCGTACTGGATAGTGACGGCGTCGCCGACTTTGATTTTGGGCAGAGGATTAAAAAGGGAAATGGGATCATTGGGTTTGTAGAGAGCGGGTAACGTAGAATGGCCAAAGATAACGGTGTTGCCGTAATCACCCGGCAGCGCAGTGCCGGGAAATTGAATGGCGTTTTTTTTCAGATCAGTACCATTAATCTCTACAGGGATATCTTGAAGATTAAGCTGGGGGATAGACAGAGTATAGTAGCGAACCCGACTAACGGTGGGGGTGGCGCTGGCTGTAGGAAACCAAGTGGTGGGTTGGGTGTAATCAGGAGTAGTTACGCCTAGGATATTAGCAACAAAAGGCACAGGAACTAAGGCCACGGCGGTGGGGTCCAGAAGTTTCGGCTGGAGACTAAAACTTAATTGGGATAAGCCAATAGGCAACAGGACACTTAAAAGAAGTATTAGGCCCACTATGATTAGGGACAGGGAGAGAAAACGGCGCATTATTTTAGAGAACGGACGGAGACGGTAATGTGCTTAGAAACGCGAGGTAGGGTGGCCAGAAAAGCGGGCAGCCGGGGAGAAATTAGAATGTTTATTTGGCCAATGGCGGGTAAGGATTGGAGATATTCTTTAGCCCAGCCCGGATATTTGCCAGCTATGTCTTTGGCAATTTTTGCAGTATCCATTTGCGGCAGAAGCAAAGCGGCTACCCGGACTTGAAAAGTGGCGGTGTTTTTGTCGGCTTTTTTGACAGTCATGCTCTGGGTGACGTCGGTATCAAAAACGTAGCCGGCGGGTATTTGGGGATTGACCTGGGCGTCAATGATGGACTGCAGGTCAGACTTAGAAACTACCAAGCCGCGGGCGGTGGCCGAAAGTTTAAGAGAAACGTTGTCTGCCTCTTCGTCGATCTTGTAATTAAAGTTTTCGGAGACCGACTGGAGACTGATAGATTCGGCAATAAGCTGCATGTCTGAACTGACTTTTTGAGACAGCTCGTCCTTGGCCTTATTTTTCAGAGTTTCAGTCAAGTCGGCCCGGAGTTTGGCGGCATCATCTTTGGAGACCACTTTGGCCTGCCGGCTGGTACCTCCCGAAAGGGCCGCATCGTTTTTTGCGGAGGTTTCTACAGAGGAGTAACTTCCTATACGAAAGTCTGTTCCAGCAGAAAGATTATAGTCTCCGCCAATTTGTCCGGCGGTAACTTTGGCAGTCACTTTTCCTGATTGAACGTTCGGGGCATATCCGCTAGCAGAGGCAACGGTGGCAATTTCATCTAAAACGAATTTCAGTCCGGATGGAGAAATTAAAATTGTCCCTGCAGTAAAAGTGCGACTGGCGGCAGCATTGTTGGTGATAACTACCGAACCCGTGGCTTTGTCGCCGACAATTTTGGAGCCAGTGGCGGGAATGGATTTGTCTGCAGAAACCGCTTCCTCCAAGCTTTCTGCCGGCAGGTCTTTGCCGCCGGCCACAAGTTCAAATTGATGCTCCAGATTCTTGGGGGTGACAAACAAAACAACTTCGGCTTTGGGTAAGTACCAGTAAGCTGCTCCTAATCCGCCGACGACAGCAAGAAATATTAACACGGAAATGATAGCTACTGCAGAAAAATTGAGGTGAATTTTTGGCAAGTGAATCGTGGGGAGTTTAAATTTGGGTTTGGGTGGCACAACCACCGGAACAGGTTCCGGTTCCGGAGGCGGCGGAAGCGGAGATTGAGCGGCCACATCTATATCTTGGACAAACCCCAGGTCAGAGGCAGAGTGAGCCGGTTGGGATTCAGTGGTAGGTTCTTCTTCAGCCCGAGCGACTTCTGATCCTCCAGAGAGGGCAATGGCCCGGATGGTGAAATCGGCCGGCAAAATTTCTACCTTGGGAAAGTGCAGAAAAGGCAGGTGTTTTTGCGGGGCTTGCCAGGGGTGGGCCAAAAGCAATTGTTTGACTTCCTCCAAGTCTATGCCGGAATCATACAGAAGCATCCGGGAAGGCAGCATGTCAATATCGGAAAAGCGGGACAGACCTTCGACCACATCGTCGGCCAGGTGGGAACTTTTTTGCACCAGATAGGTACCGTTAATCTTACCTAATCTAACCAAGGTGATTTCCAGACAGTGCGGCCAAAAACCAATGAGAATGGCGGTGGGGGGGACACCTTCAGTGGACTGGAGATATTTGGCGGCGGCTTCGGGAGTAACTACAAATCCCACCGGCACCAGGTCCAGTTTTTCTGATAAAGCTTTAAGAAGACGAAGTTGGGAGGGGAAAATTTTGTCTGCCCCTACCCAATCGGCGGGCAGGCCAAAGATAACCTTGTGGACGTCTACTTTGCCGGTGGGGTCCAGGTGGGAAGTGGCGTCGGAAAGAGTGGCGTCCGCAATTGTGATAAGTGAGTCTTCGGCTTTGTCATCCCACGATTGGCTACTACTGACGGCTAAAACTTGGGGCTTGTCATTGATAACTGACCAAACAGCGCTTTTGATTAAACCGTGGTCGATCTCCAAAGCGAAAAAATATTCCCGGGCAGGGGTTTTTTCGGGTTTTTTAAGAAACGGCAGTTGCATAGATGCGGCGGACGCCGGCGGATACCGCCTCCTGGCGGGTTATCTTTATCCTACCAATTTCCCCAGTGGATTGCACATGGGGACCGCCGCACAGCTCTTGGGAAAAATCCCCTATTGAATAAACCGAGGTCACCTCGGGATATTTTTCCGGGAAAAAAGCCAGGGCGCCTTCGGCCAGAGCTTGGGCTTTGGGCATTTCCACTCGCTCAATTTTAATGTCCTCTCCGATCTTTTTATTAACAATTTCCTCGACCTGTTTTATTTTGTCATCGGTAAGTTTTTCCGGATGGGAAAAATCAAAGCGTAGGCGTTCGACGGTAATATTGCTGCCTTTTTGAGACACGTGAATCCCCAGTACTCTCCTCAGGGCCGCGTGTAAAAGATGTGTGGCGGTGTGATACTTAGTAACAATTTCTGATTGGTCTTGCAGTCCTCCTTTGAACATGCTTGCGGAGGCAGTGCGAGATAACTTTTTATGTCTTTCGTTTATATGATCGAATTCATTTTTATCAAGGTCTTTCCCTTTTTGTTTAAATAATTCTTCTGTGACTTCGTAAGGGAATCCATATGTCTGATATAGATTAAAGGCGTTAAGCGCGTTCAGTTGGTTGTCTTGATATTTATTAAACTCTCGCAATCCTCTGTCTAAAGTGTCGCTGAATTTACTCATTTCTTCCTCTATTATTGACCGTACAGTTTCTCTGTCTTTAGATTCTTCGAAATACACGGCGTCTCTGTATGTTTCTAATACTGAATGACAGATAGCTTGAAAGCCAGGAATTGGAGTTAGCCCGCCCTTGAGTTGATGCATCTTTACCGCAGCACGTCGAAGTAATCGACGAAGAAAATATCCTTGAGTCTTATTTGAGGGGGTTACTCCGTCTACCATCAAAAATGTGGCCGCCTTGAGATGGTCGGTTATTGTTCTCATTGCAGGCTTGTTTTGGTCGTCGGAATACTTTTTATCTGTATAGTCTTCGACCGTTTTAAGTATTATGGAAAATAGATCTGTTTTAAAAATGTCCGGGTCGTGGTTAACTGCGGCAGTGATTCTTTCCAATCCCCCGCCAAAATCTATGTTTTTTTTGGCTAGCGGTTCAAATCCATCTTTGGTTTTTTGATAGGTCATGAAGACGTTGTTGCCGATTTCCAAAAATCTGCCGCAGTCACAGTTGGGATGGCAGGAGTCGCCGAATTTCGGATCGTGGGGGGTACCAAAATCATAAAAAACTTCAGAGTCTGGGCCGCCGGGTTCGCCAATTGGCATGCTGGCATAACTGCTTCTGGCCCACCAATTTTTTTCCACACCATAATAAAAAATGTGTTCTGACGAAACTCCCAACTTTTTCCAATTATCCGCGGCTTCCTCATCACGGGGAACTTGATTATTCCCTTCAAATACGGAAACGTATAACCTTTTGGGGTCTAAGCCTAATTCTTTGGTAAAAAATTCCCAAATCCAGGCTTGTTGTTCGGCCTTGAAATAATCTCCCAGAGACCAGTTGCCCAGCATTTCAAAAAAAGTGGTGTGACAGTTGTCCCCAACTTCTTCAATATCCTGGGATCGGAAACATTTTTGGGAATCAACTAAACGGGTGCCTAAAGGGTGGGGTTGGCCCAGTAAGTATGGCAACATGGGTTGCATACCGAATCCGGTAAAGAGGGTAGTGGGATCGTTTTCGGGAACGAGAGGCGCCGAGGGAATTTCTATGTGTCCCCGGTCTTTAAAAAACTTCAGATATTTAGCTCTGACATCATTGGCCGAAACCATATGGTAATTTTAGCATTCATAGTGCTACTATTATGTACAGGTCTGATTTGAAGACCTACTTTGTGGTCTTGACAGGCAACCTAATTCCGGTTAGAATTTCTAAATGACTAACCTATCTATTTCCCAACTCAAAATGAATCCGCGCCAGGCAATATTGGCGGCTCTTGACTATCCAGTAGCTATTAAAAGCCGGAATCAGGTTCAAGGTTATTTGGTCGGAAAGGATCTCTATGAAAAAATCATTACTTATATTGAAGATTTTATAGACCAAAGAGCTATCAAACATACGGACTTTTCCAAAGGTAGAGATTTTGAAACCGTCGCCAAAAAACTGGGAATATGAGGGTCGTTCTTTCTCCCCGGGCGGAAAAGCAGTTAAAAAAATTACCTAAGATTGCCCAAATTGCGGCGGCTAATAAAATTAGATCAATAAGAGATAACGATATTACCGTCAATGAAGAGAAATTGGGCGGTTATAAGAATATCTATCGGGTCAGAATCGGAGACTACCGGATTGTCTACCGCAAAATGGTTGGGGAACTATATATTGTCTTAATCCATCACCGTAAAGACGTTTATCTCCTACTCCATCGACTATTTAATTAGTCTGATCGCTAGAGCTTGAGGGACATGCTAAAAATTCCTAAACAAATATATTTCGATCAGGAAACACTTACCCTCTATTCGGAATACGCTCAGATGGAACATAAACCATTCGCCCTTGTCATCCGAGAAGTCTTAGCTGAAAAAGCCCCAGCGATCAAAAAACGTGTTGCCAAAACCGTAACAAAAAGTTCTTCCCTGCTTGATCTTTATGGTTCTGTCAAAAGCCCGTACAAAAAACGTTTCTCTTCAGAGGAAGAACGGGCTTCCTTCGAAATGAGGATACGCTCATAAATATACACTCGTGCTAGCCCCGGTACTTTTTTTGGAGTTAACGTGGCTACTCAATTCATTTTATAAACAGAAAAAGGACTCAGTCATTTTGATACTCAAGAAAATGCTTAGTTTCTCAAATTTTGAAGTCATTGAAAAAGAACTTGTCACAAACATGGTATCTCTATAGCGAGCGGGAATGGGATCTGAGCCAGGAGGAGATGGCTTTTAATTCAGGCTGGGAATTGTCCACATAAACCATAAAATCGGCGGCTTCTTTAAATATAAATCCCACCTGTAATTACGGTTCGAGGCGTTTTACCCAATTAAATTTACTTAACCCCTTATCATACGAATATATCTCTCTAACATTGTCATCTTTAATAAGAAATATATTCAAACAGTCGGTCCAGTCCACAGTATGAGACTCGTAAAATTCTATTGCTTTTACAAGTATCATCTTGTTATCAATTTCAATATTAGAAGATATAACTGTTTTCAAACATTTCACGACAACACGTTTATCCAACTCATATGCTGACCTTAATACCCACTCAATCTCAGAAAAAACAAAGCTGGAAGTCTGTAAATTTTTCGCTTCTTTTAATAAAGCTTTGCACCTGTCTGATTTGTTGCCAAACCTCACAAACACTTCAATAAAAATATTAGTATCTACGAATTTATTTACCATATTTCTTGGCGAGTCTTTGGGCTTCTTTTTTCCTAGCGATTTCAATGATTTGTAATGTTGAATATTTTTTAGAAATAGGATGATTTGCCAAAAGACCCTGCAGACTATCCCAATCATCCTCTGCCTTTTCCAAAAAAATGGTATTATCTTTAACTTTCGTCCATAATTTACTTCCTTTATTCAGTCCCAATAGGGAGACAATAGATACCGGCAAAGTAAGCTGATTTTTTGAAGTTAACGTCAATAATGTATTCATCCCTTACTTTATAACATCTTCCTTACTCTTTGTCAACATCCTTACTTTTATCCTAGAGACCACCAGCATGTATCCGTTGGATTTGAGCCAGGAGGAGATTTCGTCAACGGAGAGATTTTGATTGGCTACAGAAACCATAAATTTCACTATCTCTTTCTCTCTAGCTGTGATTTTAACTCCGTTTAGGGATAGAAAGTTGTAAGTAGTAATAAAAGCGGTGCGTTTATTACCATCTATGAAGGGATGATTTTTAACGATAGACTGGATGAGGGCTCCGGCTTTGAGAAAAATGTCGGGGTATAAGTCCTGGCCATCGAAAGTGGCGAAAGGGCGGAAAATAGCTGACTGAAGCATACTGGTATCCCGAATACCAGAGGATCCGCCGTATTTTTGGATTGCCCGCTCGTGAACTGCCAAAACCTGTTTAAGAGTAAAACTTATCACTGAAGTTGGGCTAGTTCTTTGAGAGCGTGACCATAGCGTTTTTCCACCTCTTTAATTAAATCAAACCACTCTTTATCCGGGGCGGTCGCATATTGGGTGGATCTGGGAATATGGGTAGAATAAGTGATAGATCCGTCTGTGTGGGCAACGGAAATTTTGGAATTTTTGGTGACTTTGTTTTTGGTGACAAAATCTCTTGGAAGAGTGACACCCAAAGAATTTCCAATTTGGACGACGGATTGGATCATGGGCTTATGTTATAACATGTTATAACGGTTTGTCAAGAGGGCTTGAGGGGCGTGCCCTACTTCGCTTGTGGGCTACGTAAGGGTGAACCGCCGCGGTGGAAGAAGCGGCGCAGGTGGGTGGAAAGTTCCGGGGGAGATTTACCTTTGAATTGCTTGATAGCGATGCGGATGTCGCGCAGAAGAAGAACTGTTTCGATGGTTACAAAGACCAGGAGAATGGTCAGGGTGACGATGACTATAACGAGTAAGAATTGAGCCAAATTAGTCATTTTTTAACAACGGTACGCATCAGACTGGCAGTCTTGCCGGACTTGGAAGTAGCCATAATAGAAATAATATTGTCTCCTGGTGTGAGAGGCAGGCGGAGAAAGAAACGGCCGCCTTTTTCCAGAGCCACCAGCTGGCCGTTAACTGAAACGGTGGCTTCCGGGCTAGTGATACCCACAACTTCAACGGTGGCCTCGGTGGTTTCTTGCCTATCAATTGGCATAACTAGGCGCAGAGAAGGCGGGCCGGTGAGCACCCGGTATTGGAAAATGAGATAAGCCCCAAAGAGAGTAAAAATTAGGGCGATGGCGGCAATGATAGTGGTGCGCGGGGTCCAAAAACTGACTTCACTCACCGGTTTGACCATCCCCCGGGGGATAATTTGCCCTTGCTCGTTTTCCCCAAAATCCCGGCGGAAAATGGCCAGGATACTTTCCGGCTTTAACTCTAAAAATTCACTGTAATTTCTGATAAATCCCCGGGCTACCGCCCCCGAAGGCAATTGGGTGTAATCGTCGGCTTCGACGGCATCTAAAAAGCGGGCCCGGATGCGGGTGATACGGGAAACATCCTTGAGATCCAGCTTTTGAGCGTTACGGGCTGTCTGCAGAATTTGGCCGACTGTTTTCATTTCCTAATTGATCCAGGCTTTTAATAAGAATATCCCGGGGTTTGGCTCCGGCGGCCGGGCCGATGATGCCGGCCTGCTGCAGCTCATCCAAAATCCGGGCGGCCCGGGCATAACCGATGCTTAACTTGCGCTGCAAAAACGAAGCGGAGGCGTTGTTAGCCGAAAGAATCAGGCGGACAGCGTCTTCAAATAATGGATCCCGGTCCTCGCCGTTGGGGGAAATGAAACTCCGGCCTTTTTGGCCCACAGACATAGAGGTGACTTCCTCGGTATAGTGGGGGGCCACTCCCTGTTTTTTCAAAAACTCGATCAACTGGTGAATTTCCCGGTCGGAAACAAAGGCGCCCTGAATACGGGTAGGTTTGGCCTGGTCCGGGGGAATGTAGAGCATATCTCCGCGTCCCAAAAGTTTTTCGGCGCCGGGCTGGTCGATGATGACTTTGGAATCGATCATGGAGGAAACGGCAAAGGCAATCCGGGTGGGAATATTGGCTTTGATCAGGCCGGTGATAATATCCACGGAGGGACGTTGGGTGGCCAAAACTAAGTGCAGGCCGGTGGCCCGGGCCATTTGGGCAATGCGGGTAATGGCATCCTCCACTTCCACCTGGGCATAGAGCATGATATCTGCCAATTCGTCGATAACAATAATGATATACGGCAAAGCCTGGAAACCGGACAATTCGTTGTAGGCGTCGATGTTTCTGGCGCCGACTTCGGCAAAAAGTTTGTAGCGGCGGTCCATTTCGCCGGTGGCCCATTTGAGGGCCGAAAGGACCTTGGCCGGTTCGACGATAACCGGACAGAGCAAGTGAGGAATACCATTATAGTTAGTCAGTTCCACCCGTTTGGGGTCGACCATAATCAGATTAACCTCGCTGGGCGAGGTGCGGAAAAGCAGGGAGCCGATAAAAGCATTGATGCACACGGATTTGCCGGAACCGGTGGCGCCGGCGATTAAAACGTGGGGCATTTTGGCAATATCCGCTACAATAGGATTACCGGAGACGTCCAGGCCTAGAGCCACGGCCAGCTTGCTTTTGTGATGCTTCATGGGATCCGACTCCAGCATTTTGCGCAAAGACACAAATTCAGGAGAGCGGTTGGGAAGTTCTATGCCGACCAGGGACCGGCCGGGGATAGGAGCTTCAATACGGATTTGGCCGGTGGGAGCGGCCAGGGCCAAGGCTAAATCATTAGACAGGGCGGAAATTTTGGAAAGCTTGGTGCCGATAGCTACCTCTAAAGCGTATTGGGTGACGGCCGGGCCATAATTAATTTCGGAAACTTTGGCGGTAATGCCAAAAGCGTCCAGGGTTTTTTCAATAGTACCGGCGTTGGTTTTGGTATCTCCCCGGTCGGCTTTGCCGGAGATATTTTCAGACAGCAGAGACAGGGGGGGGAAATGCCACGGCGTTTCGGAAGCGGAAGGCGGCAGGGGGGGGCGGAAATGCGACAGCTGCGCTGGAGAAGCTGGGGACGGCGGGGTAAATGGGGGAGGAGTTGCCATGCCGGAAAATTTAATGACTCTTTGAGTGGGGGCTTGGGAAACTTTTTTGAATTTGGATAAGAAATTTCTTACCCGAGAAAAAGTTTTGCCAAAAAAGGCTAAGACGTCCTCAAAAGGAATGTTGAACATAATAATCACACCAATAGATAAGCCAGCCAGTAAAAATAAGCCGGCACCCGGCGGTGATAAAAATGAGCTGCTGCCCTGCCAGAGCTGATTACCCAATTGGCCGCCGCGGGATAGCCCGGCCAGAGCGGCCAAAACCACAAAGCTGCCAATAAAAACATGGGGCTCGGCCAGGCTGGATCTGATTTTGGTCAGCATCAGGCCACCCACAATAAAGGGAAAGGGCAGGAAGAAAGTGGTGAGGACGCCGAATTGAGTAGTGAGTAGTGAGTAGAGAGTGGAGAGGAGAGGTCCTTGTTTGGTAAAAGACAGCCAGATGAGGCCGGCGATAGCAAATAAGAGGATGGCGGTGATGGAGTAAATGACAGACTTTTTTAATTTGACTTTGAATGAAGTCTTGCGGCCAAAGAATGCGCGGGTTCTGGGCATGAACTTATTATACCTCAACTACCACCGGCAGGATCATGGGGCGGCGGCCGGTGCGGTCGAAGAAGAAACGCTCCAGGGTATCGGATATTAACTCCCGCAGGCGGCGCTCGGAATCGATGTGGCCCAGGCGGCGCAGGACAGTTTGTTTAACCAGAGCCCCGGCCTCGGCTAAAAGATTAGTGTTTTCTTTGTTGAAAACAAAACCCCGGCTGATAAGGTCCACGTTTTCAATCCGGGACAGCTGGTTTTGCTTGGCTTGGATAACGGCCACTACTACGCCCTCTTCGGCCAGGACCCGGCGGTCCCGCAGAACCACATGGCCCACATCTCCGACTCCCAGGCCATCGACCATGATGTTTTTAACATCAACCACCGGGCCGGCTTTGACGAGGTCCGGAGTTACTTCGATAGTTTGGTTGTATTCGGGAAGGAGAATTTGGGCTTCCTGATAACCCATAGATTGGGCCAGGCGGGAATATTGAACCATATGCCGGTAGGTGCCGCCGATGGGAACCAGATATTTAGGCCGGGTCAGGGCTATCATTAGCAGTAAATCTTGTTGGCTGCCGTGGCCGGAGACGTGCAGATTATCGGTGATATTGGAATAAACGACGGTGGCCCCGAGTTTAGAGAGAGAATCAATCAAAGATTGAGTGGCCGACTCGGTGCCGGGAATATAGTCCGAGGAAAAAACAATTTTGTCTCCGGGCTTGATAACGGCGTCTTGATGTTCGCCCGCAGCCAGCCGTTCCATGGCCGAGCCAGTCTGGCCCTGGGAACCGGCTACTAATAAACATAAATTTTGCGCGGGCAACTTGCGGGCTTGTTTAGGGTCGACAAATACCCCTTTGGGGACTTTGAGATAGCCTAGGTTTTGAGCTACGTTTAGGTTGCGGCCAATGGACCGGCCCAGAATGGCCACCCGCCGGCCGTGACGGATGGCGGCATCGATAGCCTGGCGGAAACGGCTAATATTGCTGCCCATGGTGGTGACGATGAATTTGCCGGGGCAATGGTTAATTTCCCGCTCAAACATTTCTTCCAGGGTTTTTTCGGAAGGAGTGTGGCCTTTGCGCTCGCTGCCCAAACAATCGGAAAGCAGGAGATGGATGCCGGAGTTGCCGGCGGCGGCGATGCGGCCGATATCGGGAAGGACGCCGTCAACAGGAGAAAAATCAAATTTAAAATCGCTGCCGTGGTAAACGGTACCGGCGGGAGTTTTAATAATTAAATTGGTGGCATCCGGAATGGAATGAGAAATGCGGGCAGATTCGACGGTAAATTTTCCCAAGGTTAGGGACTGGCCAGGAACTAAAATATTTACTTGCTTGGGAATCCCTTCGTATTCGGCCAGCTTTTCCATAACCAGGTGGGCGGTGAGTTTGCTGGCATAAACCGGTACGCCTTTGAGCTGGGGCAGGATGTAGGGCAGGGCGCCGGTGTGATCTTCGTGGCCGTGGGTGAGAACTAAAGCCCTGACCCGGTTAAGTTTGTTTTTAAGATATGAAATATCGGGAATTAATAGATCCACTCCCAGCATGTCTTCGGTGGGAAAACCGATGCCGCAGTCAACCAACAAAATATCGTCGCCATATTCGTAAACGAACATGTTGGACGTTACCTTACCAAAACCCCCCAATGAAATGATTTTCAAATTTTCCATGTCAAAATAAACTGGCTTGACTGGGAGTATTATCCTCTATTTTGGCTTGGGGCGCCAGCAGATTTTTTAATTTAACAAAGTCGGCTTTAAAAGCGTTCATCATGGTGGTACCACGCAGGGCGGCGGCCGGGTGATACATAGGAAATATGATTAGTTGATAGTTCATGGTTGATGGTTGATAGTAGCGGGCAACGCCGTGGATTTGGGAAATGGTGACGCCGGGGATGAATTTGGTCATACTGAAACGGCCCAATGTAACAATAATCTTGGGAGAAATAATTTTTATCTGCCGGTCCAGCCAATCGGCGCAGGCGGCAATTTCGTTATCAAACGGGTCGCGGTTGTCCGGAGGCCGGAATTTAACAATATTGGTAATATACACATCCCCGCGCTTTAGGCCTAAAACTTCCAGTAGAGTTTTCTCCAACAACATCCCGGCTTGACCGACAAAAGGGCGGCCCTGCATATCCTCGTTATACCCCGGCGATTCGCCGATAAACATAATGGCCGCGTCAGGATCACCCTCTCCGGGTACAGCGTGCGTAGCATTTTTAGCAATATCCAAGCCCTTAAAGGCTTTTATTTCCCGGGCAATTTTCTCCAGCTCTTGCTTTTTTTGATCCGTAGTCATCTCTCAATAACTCCCTCTCATTCTCCCTCTTAATCTAAGAGGGAGACGCTAGTATAACTGCTAGATAAGGTGTCATAAATTCCAAAAGATGCGGGAGCTAGTTTGCCGGAAATGATGCCGCAGATGGAGCCGGGGTTGGCAAGCAAAGTTTTGCCTACTTGCTCTTGATAGGCTTTGTGGGTGTGACCGTGGAAAACCGCGTCATAATCTCCCGTTCCGGCCAAAAGTTTGCCGAGTTTGGGATAATGACAGAAGGCGATTTTTTTACTTTCCAATTCTACTTCGGCAAATTCTTTGGTTAGAGGCCAAAGCTGGACAGCTTTTAATTTTTCGGAAATGGCAAATTGATCCTCATCATTATTCCCAAAACAAGCATAAATTGGTAAGGCTGATTCGGCTAAAATTACAGCCGTAAATGGAGCGCAAAAGTCTCCGCAAAAAATTATGACCTCGCATTTTTGCTCTTTGATTATTTGAATCGCCTTCCGCAGGTTCCAAATATGATCGTGGGTATCTGATAAAACTGCTATTTTCATTAGTAGGTGGGCAGGAATTGTTTGAGATTGTTTTTCATTTCCACACCCAATGGTCCGTAGTCATAAAAGTCCTGCAAGCCTTCGTTTTTGCACAGGCTGACAATTTTTTCCATGAGGTCCATGTGTTTAGTTTACAACAAAAAGCTCTTCTTTCCAATTCCGACTCGATTTGTCGTTTGGCGCGGCCGCGACTAACGGCAAAATTGACGGGTACTGACAAATAGTTTGTGGGGATAAAATACTTCAGTAGTTTTCTCCAACTCAATTTTCTTTTCATCGGTAGTCATCGTAAGGGGTTGATTACTTTAATATCTTTCATAGGATAGTGCTTGATGTTCATGGTCAAAAGAGTCAGTTTGTGAATTTTGCAAGTTGCGGCGATTAAATAATCTATTAAGTTAATATTAACGTTTCGATACTTATTCCAATACTCTCCTGCCAGTTTTGCTATCGCGAAGTTTATGGGGACCTGGTTATGCCACTTGAAAAAGTGTCTGTTCGAGGCCTCTTCTTCGGGAAAAGAATTTTTGTAAATTTCGCCAACCGTTAAGATAGAGATAGCTACGAACTGATCATCCACTATTTTTGAAACTGCTTCAATTGCCCTTTCATTCCCCCTGATTATCCAAATTGAGACATCTGAATCAAGTAAAAATCTATCTTTCCTTTTTGGGCTTGGCATAGGGAATATATGAATAATCACGGTTAGTTGCGGCCCGGCCTTCGTTTACCCAGTTTACAATGTTTTCCATGTTTTCCCATCCAGGCCGGCTTCTTACGCCCAACACACCGGTAAACTTTCTCAACGCATCCGCATAAGAAACTTTTCTCTTTCTCAATTTCAACTGCTTGCCAACCGCCATAGCCACAAAACGGCTTCTTTGCCTAGTGGACACTTGATCTTTCAGGTCTGAGTATAAGTCCCAAGGCAACGTAAAATTCACTCTAGTCGTTGTTTGCATATACACACTTTATATCACCATTATACACACTTGTCAATAGGTGGGTAGGAATTGTTTGAGGTTGTCGGCGGTAATATAAAATTGGTTGCCTTTGCCTTCGACTATGAGTTTGGCGGTTTTGCGGACGATGCCCTGGATAGTGCGCTCCAGAGTGCGGATACCGGCGTCAAAGCCTAGGGGGCGGACGATTTGGGGCCAAACGGCGTCGTCGATTTTGAGAGCTGAATCCGGAAGAGAAGCATTTTTAATCTCGATGGGCAAAACGTAATCGCGGGCGATGGTGATTTTTTCCTCGTCGTTGTAGGAGGGCATAGTCAGAGGCTCGAGCCGGTCCATGACGGCAGCAGAAATATTGGTAGTGTTGTTACAAGTGGCAATAAACAGAACCTGGGAGAGATCGAAAGGATAATCAATGTAATGATCGGTAAAACCGGCATTTTGTTCCGGGTCGAGAAGCTCGACCAATACACCCATGATTTCAGAGCGGGCGGAATCGGCCACCCGGTCGATTTCGTCCAGTAAAATTACCGGGTTTTTGGTTTGGGCCCGGCGCAGATTTTTGATGATTTGGCCCGGCTCGGCGTCGGGGTAAACCCGGGACTGGCCACGCAAGTCTAAGGCCAAGCCCATGCCGCCAAAGGGAATGCGCACAAATTTTCTGCCCATAGCTTCGGCGATGGATTTGGCCAGAGTGGTTTTGCCGGTACCCACCAGGCCCACCAGCAATAAAATCGGGGCGTGATAAATGGTGCTTTTTTGCTGATTTAGGATCAGGACTGAGAGATATTCCAGAATGCGTTGTTTTAAATCTTCCAGGCCGTAGTGGTGCCGGTCGAGAATTTGCTTGGCGTGACCCAAGTCTAAAATATCTTTGGTGGTTTTGTCCCAGGGAAGATTAGTAATCCAATCAATATAGTGGGCCGCCTGCTCGGGATTGGTGCCCCGAGTCAAAACCTCTTCGGCTTTGGCCCGCAGGTCATCCGGCAGCGTGGCAGTCTTTAACTTGTCATCCATTGGTTCTAGTTTACATCAAAAGCGGCGGCGGGTGTCGCGGCGCATGGGGGCACGGAAGCGGTTGTCGGGGCGCCCGCCTTCGCTAAAGCTACGGCGAGGTGAAGGACGGGGCTCACGGGCTTTGACTAGAGGCTGGCCGGCCGCGTCGAAAAGCATGGACAGGCTGATACGGTTTTGAGCGTCGATTTCGATGACCCACACCCGGACTTTATCGCCTTCGTGGACAATCTGATTGGGATCGGCCACAAAACCCTGGGCCATCTGGGAAACGTGGACCAGGCCGTCCTTGCCGGGCAAAATATTTACAAAAGCGCCAAAAGGCTGGATGCGGGCCACGGTGCCTTCATAGATTTCTCCGGCTTTGACTTCCTGGCCCAAGGATGCAATCCAACTAATAGCGCCGTTTACACCATCCTGGTCGGTACCGGAGATAAAAACGGAGCCGTTATCATTGACATCGATTGACACACTGAAGTCGGCCATGAGTTTTTTGATGACTTTGCCGCCCGGACCGATCAGCTCGCCGATCTTGTCCACGGGAATAGTGACCACATGAATTTTGGGAGCGTACTGGGATAATTCTTTTCTGGGTCCGGGAATAGTCTTGAGCATGGTTTGCAAAATCTGCATGCGGGCGGTTCTAGCCCGGGCGAATGTTTGTTCACAAATATCCAAGGTTAATCCGGGAATTTTGACGTCTAATTGAATGGCGGTGATACCTGTTTCTGTGCCGGCGACTTTAAAATCCATATCGCCGTAGTGATCTTCCCCACCATTAATATCTGTCAACAGCTGGCGGTCAACCAGACCGATAGAAATACCGGCTACGGGAGCAATGATAGGAACTCCGGCGTCCATCAAGGACAAGGTTGAACCGCAGGTACTGGCCATGGAAGTGGAGCCGTCGGAGGACATGATTTCCGAAACCACCCGGATGGCGTAGGGAAAATCAGTTTCAGCAGGAATAACCGGGGCCAAGGCCCTTTCAGCCAAAGCTCCGTGACCGATTTCCCGCCGGCCGGGCGAACCCATGCGGCCGGTTTCTCCGGTGGAAAACGGGGGGAAATTGTAATGGCACATGTAACGTTTGGTGTCTTCTCCTTCGGCCGATTCCAGAGATTGAGACAGAGAGGGGGCGCCGAGAGTTGTGACGGTTAGGACTTGTGTTTCTCCTCTTTGAAAAATGGCAGAGCCGTGAACCCGGGGCAAAACTCCAACTTCGGCAGAAAGCGGGCGGATTTCATCCAATTTGCGGCCGTCGGGGCGCTGGCCGGCCAGAATATTTTTGCGGAAAGCGGCAGAAAACAATTCTTCAACTATTTCTTTGACTTCTGCCTGGTCCTGGGGATCAAAGCTGGAAACGAGAGGTTCTATTTCTGCCTCATCCTGCAAATTTTTGGCGGCTTTGCGAACTTGGGCCACCAGTTCAGAATTATGATCTTTAGCGGTAACAGAAATTTTGTCCCGGCCAATTTCTTTGACCAAGTTATTGATGAGGGAGATAATTTTTTTGTTTTCGGCAAACCCGGTTTTCAAAGCTTCCAGGATAGTAGCTTCCGGGACTTGATTGGCCCCGGCCTCAATCATAGGAATAACAGTTTCGGAACTGGTGACAACCAAGTCCAAATCCACTCCAGCGCGGTTTCCGTTTTCGGGGTTAATCACCAACTGGCCGTCGACCAATCCCATACGAACTGCGGCCACGGGTCCATTCCAGGGAATTGGGGAAATAGCCAAAGCGGCCGAGGTGGCAATGAGACCTAAAACGTCGGCATCGTTGGCGGTGTCTACGGAGAGGACGGTAATAATTACCTGGACTTCGTTTTTAAGCCCTTTGGGGAAAAGAGGGCGGATGGAACGGTCAATGAGCCGAGCTGATAAAACTTCGGCGTCGGTAGGGCGGCCTTCGCGTTTAACCCAACGCGAACCTTTGATGCGGCCGCCGGCATATAAACGCTCTTGGTACTCGACAGATAAAGGAAAATAATCTTTTTTCAGGTCTTCTTTACCCAGAACGACAGTGGCCAAAAGCGAAGTGTCCCCATAACGGGCAAAAACGGCGCTGGTGGCACGAGAAGCGAACCGACCAACCTCTAAGGTTAAAGTACGTCCGGCTAGTTCTAAAGTTTTACTGACTAATTTCATTTGGATAAACCCAATTTCTTAGACAGGTCATTATATCTTTTAATGTCCTTCTTTTGTAAGTAGAATAATAGTCGGCGGCGCTTGTTGACCATAGATAGCAGGCCCCGGCGGGAATGTTCGTCCTTTTTATGGGCTTGCAAATGTTCGACCAATTTGGTGATCTTTTCGCTCAGCAGGGCCGCCTGAACTTCGGGAGAACCGGTGTCTCCTTTGCCTTGGGCAAATTTCTTGATGACGTCTTCTTTTGATTTAGGGTCTAAAGCCATAATAAACGTAAGAGGTAGGGCGAGAGTGAGTCCGCTTAGCGGACAAACCCCCGTTAATGTCTCTTACTGCCGGTATTATAACACAAAAATGGGTTCTAAAACCAATTTGGGCTATTATTCGCATCAAATTATCCTCTTACAAATCCCCACGGCCGTCAAAATTTGTAAGAAACTTGTCCAAAATTTAGGAAACGGTGGTGCCGGAAAAGACTTTGGGGGTGTACCAATCGGGAGACGGGTTAGTTGGTTCTTGGTTATTGGTTATCTGCGAGTTACTTGGTTCTGGAGTGAAGCCGTCGTGGCGGCGGGCACCCTGGCGCATAAGAACTGCGGCGATTTCAAAAGTATCGGCCGTGACATTAGCCGTAAAATTGGAGGTAGATTTTTCCAGTCCGGCTAAGAGATTAGAGGCGGCATCATTAGAAATAGGGAGCTTGAGAGTTTCGAGAAGGCGGGTGACTTCCTCGGATCCAGCCAGAGAAAAGTGTTTGGTTTGAGCAAAAACTTCCGGAACTTCCGCTCCGGCCACCAGAATGATCAGATCGGCCTGGGCGCCGCCAGAGATGAAATTTAATTTGCGGTGGTCAAGACCGGGGGTGTTGGGTTTGGGAGTGATAACTAAATTCAGCTCCCCCCTATCATCTAAATGATAACTGACTTTATCCACAATTTCCGTCTGGCCGGGAAAGGTGATCACCAGGTTGCGGCTGCCAAAGTTAGAAATGACCGTATCTGCTCCCACTAAGCGGTGAAATTCCACGGTCATGGGATCGGCACAGGTCACAGAGGCGGGTTTGCCGAACTGATCCAGGGAGAGTTTGAGAGCCAGGGCGGCGGCCACGGCATCATAGCCAGGGTTTTGGGGAAGAAGAATGGCTACCGAACGGGCAGAATCCAGCAGGCCCTTAAATTGATTGGTATCAACTGGCGCCATGGATAGTGACGGCTATTATAATATCACCGGTCTTGAAGTCAACTGGCGGAGAAAAAACGGCCCCGAATTCCTGGCCGGTTTTAATTTTTTCAACTTCGGCTTTGCCAATTTTAAGAGATTTTATTTTGGTAATTTTGTCACCGATTTTGATCGAGTTGGTTTTGAGTATTTCTCCTTCGGTGCATTTACCCCCGGCCACCCGTAGATTGTCTATTTTGAACCCGGCCAGAATCTGGGCCCGGCCGGTAATGGTTTCGGTCTCTTGAGGATGGACTAATTTTTCTATGGCATCTAAAAGCTCATAAATAACATTAAAAGAGTGGATTTTAACTTTGTCTATTTCGGCTAGTTTGGCGGTGGAGCCGGGAATTTTGACATTAAAAGCAATTATTTGAGAATTTGTGGAAGTGGCAAAAAGAATGTCAGATTCGGTAACTTCGCCAGTAGCTGACGAAATTAGATTGACTTCCGGGGGTAACAAAGAAGTAATGGCCTCAAGAGAACCGAGAGTGTCGGCTTTGAGGATAATTTTGACTATATCACCCTCTCCCTTCGGCCTGCCTGCCGGCAAGGCAGGGTTTCCCCCTCTTAAATTAAGAGGGGGAACGAAAGGGGGTGATATTTTAGTGATAGCAGAACTTAGTACAGACCCTACAGGGACGACGGAAGTGAGGCCGAGAATTTCGACGGGGGTAGAAGGCAGAGCAGGATTGACAGACAGGGCCTTGGCTTTACCGACCAATTTGTCTGAAAATAGCTCCTGGCCAACTTTTAAAGTACCGTTTTTGACGATGCACATAGCCAAAGGGCCGCGGCGGGTATCCAAGTGAGATTCAAGAACAATACACTCTAGAGAGCCGGAAGGGTCGGAGACTGGAGGTTGGAGGCTAGAAACTAGATGGACCATCTCCAAAAGTTCAGGCAAGCCCTGGCCGGTTTTGGCAGAAACGGGAATGGCAGGTACGTCACCTCCAAACCCTTCGACTAAAACTGCGTTTTCAACCAATTGGGATTTGACGGTGTCTGCGGAGGCCCCGGGAAGGTCCATTTTATTAATAGCCACAATCATGGGAATACCGGCTGATTTAATGGTGGCTATAGATTCTTTGGTCTGGGGCATGACCCCGTCTACGGCGGAAATTACCAAAATAGCAATGTCGGCAATATCAGCTCCCCGGCTGCGCATTTGAGAAAAAGCAGCGTGTCCCGGCGTGTCGATGAAAGTGATACCGTTCGTCTGGAAAGCGTGAGTGCTTTGGGTTATACCCCCGACTTCACGAGAGGCGATGTTGGTTTTACACAGAGCATCAAGAAGAAAAGTTTTGCCATGATCTACATGGCCCAAAATGACAACGATAGGTGGTCTGGTTTGCATCTCATTTTTCGCTCTTGATATCGATGTGATAGCCGGTGAGCTTGCCGGCTAGTTTGGCGTTTTGACCCTCGCGGCCGATAGCCAGAGACAGTTGATCGGCGGGGGCAGTAACAACGGCCTCAGCTTTTTTGGCATTGGCTTTGACGATCAGGCCGGTGGCGGGAGACAGGGCGGAGGCGATAAATTTCTCCGTCTCTTCACTAAACTGAACTATATCTATTTTTTCTCCGTTGAGCTCACCGATAACAGCCTGAACCCGGACGCCTTTTTGGCCTACACAGGAGCCGACCGGATCTACCCCAGATTGGTGGGAGTAGACGGCAATTTTGGTCCGGGATCCGGGGTCGCGGGCAATGACTTTAATCTCGACAGCACCGGAGTTGACCTCGGGAACTTCTCTTTTGAACAATTCCTTGATCAGACCGGTGTTGGCCCGGGAAACGATCACTTCGCGGCCACGTAAGGAGTCGCGGATACTGTCCAGATAAAAAGTCAGGCGTTGGTTGATGTGATAGTCCTCGGAATAGACCTGTTCGGCGGGAGGCATGACGGCCTCGGCCTTGCCGATATCCACAATGATTTCGTTGCCGATGAAGCGCAGAATCATGCCGTTGACCAGTGTGCCTAAGCGTTTTTCATATTCGGTGACGGTGGCGGATTTTTCGGCCTCGCGGATTTTCTGCATGATAACTTGCTTGGCAGTTTGGGCGGCGATGCGGCCAAACCCCGGAGGAGTGATATCCAATCTTTTTTTACCCTTGAGAACAAATACCCGGTGGTCGCCTGTTTGAGAATCGAGGTCCGAATCGTATGTTTTAGTCTCGTCGTATTGGTCGGGATGGTCTTTTTTAAAGGCGGCGACAATGGCTTGCTTAATAGTGTCCAGGACGACTTGAGGATCCAGATTGCGCTCATGCGCCACCTGATTTAAGGCGGAGGCAAATTCGGTTCTGGCTTGCAAAACTTTGGCCATACAGTGGCCAATTTTATCAGAAGCTGAGGCGTTATACCACCCCCACCCTCCCCCTCCTAATCTAGGAGGGGGTAAGTTCCTTTCTAATCTGGTCCACTACTTTGTCTAAATTGGACTGAACTTCCCAATTCCAAAATCTAATAACTTTGATGTTAAAAGCCCCTAGATATCTGGTTCTATACGAATCATATTTATAATTTTGCTTGTGTTGCTCGCCATCGAGTTCTATGGCAAGTTTTTTCTCCGGACAGTAAAAGTCCAAAATATAAAATGTTACACTGTGCTGTCGGCGAAACTTAAAGCCGAGGCGGCTATTTTTCAACTTGCTCCAAAGCAACCTTTCTTCTCTAGTGCCATAGTTTCTTGACCTCCTTCGTTTTTGTTTGAGTTTAGGAGTATTAAAAATAAATTCTTTTCTCATAAAACTGTAGTTTTATTTCCTTAATCTTACCAGTGCGCGCCTTTTGTGTTCAGGGTGTTAATATGATCGCATGGTCAGTCGTTTGTATTCCGCTATATATTTATTGGAAAAATTATCTAATTTGGGGGCCATGAAGGTTAATATGCAGTATTTAACGAAAGGTGGCCCGGAATTAAATCACTTTATCGATCGTCAGGCACACCCTGCTAGAAATGAATATCTTGATATATGCAACCTTAAAAGATTTGTTGAGAGTGGCGAATATGTGATCTCAAATAAATATGTATGTATTTCGACTACATTTGAAACTTCCGATGTCAAATATAAGGCTTTTATTGGTCTTGATGTGGAGATCGGCGATGAGAAAGTAGTGTTTAATGTTGCCAAGTTTCTCGCACATAAATTAGGTAAATCGATTGATGTATTTAAAACAACGCGCGGTTTCCACTTTTTTATTCCTGATTTGGTATTTTCTGGTGATTTTGAGTACTTAACGAAAATATTTGAAATTGCGAACGATGCTTCTTTGCGGATTGGAGACAAGTGGGTCGCAGGATATTTTGACTGTGTAAAAAAAGCAAAAACTTATAAAGATTTACAACAAATTTCGCGAGAAATATTAAACAATTTCGGACACTATCAAGCCAGAGGAAAATACACCTTCTTTGACTTAAGACATATCGCTCATGGCATGTTCGAATATGAACGTCAGCGGGGTATTTCTGATCAGAATAATGGTGTTAGAACACAATTGTTTTTTAGAATAACATCCAAGAACCACAACGATCATCCTCCGGTGTTTATAAAACAGTTTATTTATTCCCCCTCCTAAGTTAGGAGGGGGACGAGGGGGTGGTACTAGAGAATGTCTGCTAATTCTTCCAGTAAACGTCTTTGTTCGTGGGAAAGATGGGCGGGGAGATCGATGTAGAAATGTTCCACCTAAGAGATGGAACTGCCTAACTATATTAAGCTAGGCGGTCTAATTGTTTATTGACATCTGGTCTTACCCTTGTTAACATTAGTTTACAATGGAACAGGGTGATGCGGGTGTTGCTGTTCCCGAAAAGGAAGCGGCCGATGAGACGTTAAGGCCTGTTGTTGACAGGTTGCTCCTTGACACGCATTTTCGGGAAGTTCCCCTCCCAGATAACTTTGATGGTTGGACTGGCGAAGATCTAAGGAAGCGCCCCAATGAATCTCTGAAGAGAATGCTTACCCAGGAGGCGGTTGGGGAAGTTCAACAGGCTTTGGGACTAAGTTTTGAATCTAAGTTTAGTGGTCACACTGGTCGCCCATTACCGAAGGCGGAGACAAAACAAGCTGTTCCTGATTATGAAAGTTGGTCTGCAAGACTAGAGGCTTTAAGAGGAGAAATGGGCGAGAAAGTAAATGAGGCGGAAGCACGAGGCGTGAGTGTTCCAAGATTTGACGCTGAAACGGGACAGCCCCTGCCCAAAAACTCATTAAGAGTTTATGAGGCCGTGCATGGCAGACGTCAGCCTCAAGAGGCACCTCCGTCTATGTCTGATCAAGAGGCTCTTGAAATGGGTCTTAGTGCCTTGAGGGAAATGAAGGCCATAAGGCGTGAAGACGAAGCTGCTAGGAAATCCGGAGGACTACTGCCCAGATCGTGAGACGGTAATTTGGGTTACCAACATGTCAGAAACTACAACCTCAGAGGTTATGGTGCCAAAACAAGCTGCTGAACTGGGATTAGAGTTGGTTTACACGGACGAAAGTTCGCACCCCCCATTTAACGTATTACCCAAAGCGTCTATCGGAATACAGAAAAACGGCGAGAAAGCAGAATTAATAAAAGTTAGCCCGGAACACGGGCGGGCGACGGCAGATGCCAGGCTATTGTCAACAGTCGTGTGGCGTGACGATTTTGGTATACCTTTTGGGTCGGTGGATTATAAGGGGAACGTCGTGGATGATGTGGTTATTGATACGGATCAAACCGATAAATTAAGGGTGTGTGGAATTAAAACAGGAAAGGTCACCAGAAGAATTATTGCGGCCTCTCGGGCCTTGAGAGGAATGGGGTTACCAACTGAGGCCATTTACAGGATGTATAAAATTACCTGGTTTCCCGAAAACGGTCGGCGGATAAGTCCAGAAGAATGGAGAAAACAACTACTAACAGAGCTTGAATCAGATATCGAATTTGCCAGAGAACAGCTGAGGAATCCCTCAACTTACGGCCAGAAAAAGGATGAACTAGAGGAGCTTTTGGCAAAAGCTGAAGAAGAGGTCAAATTTGTAAAAGGTTATTTGAAGCAGAATGACAATTTCTATGTTTTTGAAAGGCATCTACAAACACCGATTAGATTACGAGATATCCCGCACGCCAAGACCAAAAATGACTTTGAAAATCTGGCTAAGCAGAGCATGGAGTGGCTTGACAAAATTCTAACCAGGAGACAACGAGCGAAAACTCCGGTCTGGAATAAGTTGTTACGTAAATCTAAAGACTTATGTTTTGCGCTTTGGCCCTTTTCAGGAGACGAAAAATTTGATTTTAATAACTCGGATCATTTATCTCGAGTGTTTGTTGAGTGGCTACCTGCTCAAATGGGACAATACTTAGCGAGGCTACATAAAAATGGCTTGATTCATGGTTTTCCCCACTCACAAAACTGGTCCTTGGGAAGTCTTTACGACTTAGACAGTGTGTATGGCCCTGCGTTGGGAGATAACCCGAGAACCGAAGATAATTTTGTAAAGGATGTAGAGATTGCGGCAAGAGCCGTCATGGATATCTTTGCTGTACGGGCCCCAGGTTTTGACTGTGTGGGATTGACGGCAAGTCACTATCTGGCTCAGACGATTCTTGGGCAAAACAAAGATGAACTGCCTTTGGTAAAAGCTGTAGCTAACTTTGAATACGGCTACTTGGAGGCAAGATTTAGGAAAAAGCTGACTCCTGCGAATGTTGATGGGTATGTCAGGAGGTATATGCCCCAAGTAAAGGTCGGCGGAGACGTTGTGAGAAGTTGGGCTGCCGTAAATGAGAGAATTATTAATTTGATTAAGTCTAAACTTTTGGTCTTGCGGGAGACGGGGTGATATTTAAGATCTTTCAAACTCTTCCAGTATTTGTTTTTGGCGGTGGGAGAGGTGGGTGGGGAAATCGATGATGAGACGGATATAGAAATCGCCGCGGTTGGCTACTCCACGGCCGGCCAGGCGAACCATGGTACCGGGTTGGGTGCCGGGGCGGATTTTAAGCTTTAAGTCCGCGTCTAAGGTAGGGACACTTGTGGTCCCTCCGAGAATAGCCAGGGTGAAAGGAATTTTGTGGTCTATATAGATGTCTGCCCCATCGCGGCGGAAAATTAGATCCGGCTCAACTTCAAAAGTAATATCAAAATCGGTAAAACGCAGATGAGTACCGGTATCAGCGCCGGCGGGAATTTTAATAGCGTGGGTCCGGCCGTCAATGGTGACGCTTTCGGTACCGCCTGAAACTGCCGTTTTAAAAGGAATGCGCAAAGAATAATGAGGCTTGGCAGGCCGGCTGCGGCCAAAGGGCGAAGCGCCGCCAAAAAATTGTTCAAATATTTCAAAAGGATCGCCCATGTCCCCGAAAGGATTTTGTCCGCCTCCAGAAGTTGAATAGTAATATTGGAAAGGGCCTTGCTGTTGCCCGGCAAAGCCGGATCCGCCGGAAAAACCACCGGGCGGAGTGTGGCCGAATTGGTCATAAGTTTGCTTCTTTTGAGAGTCGGAAAGAACTTGATAAGCCTCGTTTATTTCTTTGAACTTCTCTTCGGCTTCGGGAGACTTATTTTTGTCCGGGTGCCACTGCATGGCCATTTTGCGGTAGGCAGATTTGATCTGGGCATCGGAAGCGCCTTTAGAAACACCTAAAATATCATAATAATCACGCTTAGCGGCCATAGTTCAGCTTGACATTCTATGCTATTATAAATGTTGACAAGTAATTCCCCATGCGTGGGCTGCCGGAATGGTTGCTCGAATATAGCGTGTGGGGTTTTGTCATTTTTACGGAACTTCAAGCAAACAGAGAGCTTTCTCCGATAATCAGGGACTTAATAATATCATAGTAACTGCTGTCTCCATATTCGTACTTTCTAAAAATTGACCAGCTAATAAAATCGGTCGCTTGTAAAGACTTCTCTTCGTGGGGAGTTTTTATTATTACCTGTAGTTTGTGTTTATGATTCACCTTGATCTTATCAGCCAGGTACGATTTGAAATTTTCGTTCAAAAAACGATTTGTTTCCTTTCTGGAAGCTATCAGTGTTAAATTGTCCAGAGGAACTAACTTATTTTCATAAATTCTATTCAATAGGATATTAGTTACATAGTTGTACAAGACACTCTTCTCTTCTTGAAGTTTGGTATAAACTTTCTTCTTGTTTAGATATATAACCATAATTTGGCAGTCTCTGCCTGCCAATTCCCGAAGTAATCGGAATCTGGTTGTGGGCGACTCTTTATGACAATGAAGCACTCCGCTTTTCTTTTTGTGAATTTTTTTAAGTCCCGTATGAATTTTTGATACTAATTTTTCAATTAGGCGTTTTTCCTTGCAAAATAGAAATGTGACCAAAAACCATTGAGTGGTTCTCTTTTTGCTAAAGTCAAAACCTAAGTCTCCACTCTCATCCATGAATATATACGCCATCTTACTGGCAATTGTACCCCGCGAGTGCCAAATTGACAAATTTTAAACATTGAGTAAGATACGAATATATGAGTTCTCAAATCGAATATGTGCTAACACGAGAAAGAGGCACTTGGGTTGATTGGTTTGTTCGGATAACATCGGTGGGGTTTTTGGGTTGGGAGAAAAATCTGGTTTCTAATACATGGGGAATGACATCTGGACCCGATGTTTCTGCGCCCAGAAAATCAGGGAGTTTCTATTGGTGGTTTTTTGGTCTGGGATGAAAGTAGAGATTGTGGAAAAGACCGAAGGTTGATACAATTGAAGAAAGCTAATTGGCTTTATTTTTTTGACCTCTTATGGCTGATGTAAAGACTACTAACAGGATGGTGCCGTTGGATCGGGTGCGCAACATTGGCATAATTGCCCATATCGACGCCGGAAAGACGACGACAACCGAAAGAATTTTGTTTTACACCGGGAAAAGTTACAAGATTGGAGATATTGACGAAGGAGACACACAAATGGACTGGATGGAGCAGGAAAGAGAACGAGGAATCACCATTGTTTCGGCTGCAACTACAACCTTTTGGACAGTAAACGACGCAAATTCTCCAGTGGAGGCGGGGTCGTATCGGATAAATATCATCGACACGCCCGGACACATTGATTTTACGGCAGAAGTAGAACGGAGCTTACGGGTATTGGATGGGGCAGTAACTGTTTTGGACGCGGAAGAAACGGTACAGTCGCAGACAGAAACGGTGTGGCGGCAGGCGGACAAATATAAAGTCCCGCGGATAATTTTTGTGAATAAAGTGGATAAACTGGGAGCCAATTTCGAAGGGACAGTCAAAGCAGTCATCGACAGGCTAGGGGCCAACCCGGCGGTCATGGCCTATCCCATTGGAGTTGAAAATACTTTCCGGGGGGTAGTTCTACTTTTGGAGCGCAAGGCTTTAATTTGGCAGGGTGACGAAACCGGGGCCAAATTTGTAGAGGAAGAAGTGCCGGCAGAGATGAAAGAAGTGGTAGAGAAATGGCGCAGCCAGTTAATTGAGCAGATTTCAGAAACAGACGATGACTTGCTAAATAAATTCCTGGCCGGAGAAGAGCCGAGCATTACGGAGCTAAAAACTGCCCTAAGAAAAGCCACTATTGCCTATAAATTGGTACCCATATACTCGGGGGCATCACTTCGCAATAAAGGGGTGCAGCCGCTTCTGGACGCAGTGGTGGAGTATCTGCCCTCCCCGGTTGACATTGACCAGGCAAAGGGAGTCAACCCCAAAACTGGGGGTGAAGAGGTCAGAAAAACTATTAATGAAGAAAAATTCTGCGGGCTGGCGTTTAAGATCCAGACCGACCCGCATGTGGGACGGCTGACTTATCTGCGGATTTATTCAGGAAAACTCACGGCCGGGCAGGGAGTGTATAACGCCACCAAAGACAAGGAAGAGCGGATTTCCCGAATGCTTCTGATGCACGCTAACAAGCGGGAAGAGATAGACGCGGCCTACACGGGAGAGATTGTGGCTCTGGTGGGGCTGCGGGAGACGAGTACAGGACATACTCTATGCGACAAAAGCGCACCAATTGTACTCGAGTCTATTACGTTTTCGGAACCGGTTATTTCTTTAGCTATCGAGCCAAAAACTAAACAGGATCAGGAAAAGATGGGGTTGGCTCTGAATAAATTATCGGACGAGGATCCAACTTTCCGGATCAAGTCTAACCTGGAAACAGGACAGACGATTATTTCCGGAATGGGAGAATTGCATTTGGAAATTATCGTGGACCGGATGAAACGGGAGTTTGGAGTGGAAGCGACCACGGGAGCTCCCCAGGTGGCATACAAAGAAACTGTCAGAAAAGCCGCTGAGGCGGAAGGAAAATATATCCGCCAGTCCGGTGGCCGGGGACAATATGGCCATTGCTGGTTGAGACTTGAACCGTTACCCCGAGGCGCAGGGTTTGAATTTGAGGACGAGATTAAGGGTGGGGCAATTCCAGCAGAATTCATCCCGGCTATTGAAAAAGGGGTCAAGGAAGCTATGGAAAATGGAGTATTGGCGGGTTTTCCGGGAGTAGATATGAAAGTCGCCTTATTCGACGGAACTTATCACGATGTGGATTCTTCGGAAATGGCGTTTAAAATTGCCGGTTCAATGGCGTTTCAACATGGGGTGAAATTGGCCGATCCGTGCCTTTTAGAGCCGATCATGAAGGTGGAAGTGTCCACCCCCGAAGACTATATGGGGGATGTAATTGGTGACTTGTCCAGCAAGCGGGCGCAGATTTTGGGAACTGACAAGCGGGGGCACTTAACCATTATTAACGCTTTTGTGCCCTTGGCCGAACTATCAGGTTATGCTACCAAACTGCGGTCCATGTCCCAAGGCCGGGCCACCTATTATATGGAGCCATCCCACTATGAAGAAGTGCCCAAAAACATCGCCGAGAACATCATTGCTAAATCTGGTAAAGTGACAGCAAATGCTTAAGTGGATAATTGGGATATTAATTTTGGTCGGCGGCGGAGTATGGCTGGTGAGCGGGCGGGGCGGTTTGCCGGGGGAAGCGGTGGCGGATCAGGGAAGAGAACATCGGGACCATGGCAAACTGGATGAGTTTAAATATAACTCTAATCCCCCCGCTTCCGGTCCGCATGATGCGGATTGGATACGGCCGGGGGTTTATGGCGAGGCGCAGGATAAATACAAGTTAATCCATTCACTGGAACACGGATATGTGGTCGTGCACTATAACTGTGCAAAAGCCCTCAGCGCTCAGCCCTCAACGCTCAGTGTGAGCGCACATGAAGATAACGAGGTGGCAACGGATAGTGGAACAATTAAGACTGATTGTGCTTTGGGCCAACAATTGGCTGATTTTGCCAAGAAAATGGAGTTAAAAAAACTCATTGTCCAACCTAATCCGACGATTGATAAACCAATCATTATGGTGGCCTGGGACAGGATACTAAAAATGGATACATTTGACGAAAAGCTGGCAGAAAAATTCGTCAAAGCTTTCCGCAATAAAGGCCCGGAAGCAACAATGGAATAATTTGGGACTTGCGTAGAAAAATCATTTCGTTTAGAATTGAGGGCATCATATGGCTACTTTTGTCAGAAATAAACCCCACGTCAATATCGGAACCATTGGTCATGTAGATCATGGGAAGACGACTTTGACGTCCGCTATTACCGTGGTGTTGGCCAAAAAAGGGATGGCCACTGCCAAGAGATATAATGAGATCGATTCGGCTCCGGAAGAAAAGGCCCGGGGAGTGACCATTAACCTGTCCCATCAGGAATACGAAACTGAGAAAAGACACTACGCCCACATTGATGCTCCGGGGCACGCCGACTACATCAAGAACATGATTACGGGCGCAGCCCAGATGGACGGGGCCATTTTAGTGGTGTCCGCTCCGGACGGACCCATGCCGCAAACCCGGGAACACATTCTGCTGGCCAAACAGGTAAATGTGCCGGCTATTGTGGTCTTTTTGAACAAATGTGACATGGTGGACGACCCGGAGCTATTAGATCTGGTGGAAATGGAAGTCCGAGAACTATTAACTAAATATGGATTCCCCGGCAATGACGTGCCTATCATCCGCGGGTCGGCATTAAAGGCTACCGAAGGAGACGCCAAAGCGGAAGAAGCGGTTTTAGAACTTATTAAGAAGGTGGATGAATATATTCCCGACCCGGTGCGCGAACTGGATAAGCCGTTTTTGATGCCGGTAGAGGATGTCTTTTCTATCAAGGGCCGGGGAACGGTGGTCACGGGCCGGATCGAGCGCGGAAAAGTGAAAATTAACGACACGATTGAAATTGTAGGCATCAAGGCTACCCAGTCTACGGTGGTTACGGGCGTGGAAATGTTTAGAAAACAACTGGACGAGGGATTGGCCGGAGACAATGTGGGAATACTGCTAAGGGGAATTGAAAAGGATCAAGTAGAGAGGGGCCAAGTCTTGGCCAAGCCAGGCACGGTTACTCCACATACTGAATTTGAAGCTGAAGTATACGTTTTGACCAAAGAGGAGGGCGGGCGGCACACGTCTTTCTTTTCGGGATACCGGCCCCAGTTCTACATCCGGACCACTGACGTGACCGGCGAAGTGACATTGGCGGCTGGAGTAGAGATGGTCATGCCCGGAGACAACGCCAAAGTGAAAGTAAAGCTAATTGCTCCGGTAGCTTTGGAAGAGGGACTGCGGTTTGCTATCCGTGAAGGCGGCAAGACCGTGGGTGCAGGCGCGGTGACCAAGATCATCGCATAAAACTTATTAGCACTTTAATATGGCAAAAGGAAGACTACGAGTCCGGCTGAAGTCTTTTGACCATCGGGTCGTAGACGAAACAGCCGCCAAGATACTAGAAACGGCTTTGGCCACTGGGGCTAAAGTATCGGGTCCGGTTCCTTTGCCGACTGACCGAAAATTAATTGTGGTGACGTCCTCGCCCCATGTGGACAAAAACGCCCGGGAACACTTTGAGATGCTGGTGCACAAACGCTTGATTGATATTCTGGACCCTACACCCAAAACAATAGAGTCTCTTTCCAACCTGGAACTGCCGGCGGGAGTGGATATTGAGATCAAGATGTAAAAAGCCCGCTATTCATTCGTGGTTGTTCCATGGCTAATTTTGGCAGACCGGATGCGAACTTGATGGGGAGAGACAATAACAATATTTTGGCGATAATTTTTTTCATTTAGTTGTGACAGTAACTGAAAAACTCTTTGATTAATCAATTTAATTGATAACTCGTTGGGAAAGCGGAGAACGGCCTTCTTTTGTTGAGCGAAGGAGAATATTTCCGAGTCCGAATAGCCTCGCAAGCCGTGGTCACGGATATCGAACACGGTAAAGCCTAGGGACTCAAGAACTGGTTTTAGCGATCGATGGAGGTCCTCGTCAATTACGGCATTCATGCCGATAAAAATCGTTCTGAAGAGACAATGGCTGCGGCGTATTGGAGCGCGGCCATGACTTGCTCCCGAGTCAAGTCATACTCGCCTCTAACCGCCTCAATTTCCATACCGCCTGCGATTTTCCCCACTACCAACTCTACTGGTACTCTCGTGCCGGCAATTACCGGTTTACCAAACCGCACCTTAGGATCAACCTTAATCAACTTTTTGAGTTTAGGAGTCATGCTTGATTATTATAACATTAGCTGGTATAATCCTCTTCACTGTGAGAATACAGGGCGCATACTGCGGATAACGTAAGTGCGGACGGCGAACTTTAGAAAGTGCTTTCCGGCACTTTTTTTGTGCATATGTTGAATACTATTTTTGCCAAAAAAAAGGAAATGACCATGAGATATACCTCCGATGGAAGGCAGGCGGGGGTAACTTTGCTTTCCATATTACCCACGACTGATGCCGGGACACGTACTGTTGAAAAACACGGGTATGCCGCCCAAATTCTTAAAATTCAAATGACAAATAACAAATATCAAATAAAAGAAGTCCGCAACGTAAAAGAGGCGGACTTTTTAGTTGGGGATGTAGTGAAAGTAAGAGGAGTGTCTAAGGGCAAAGGGTTTGCCGGGGTGGTAAAAAGACACGGATTTGCCGGCGGACCCAGAACCCACGGCCAATCTGACCGCGAAAGAGCTCCCGGATCCATCGGACAAACGACCACTCCGGGACGGGTGTACCGGGGAAAGAGAATGGCGGGCAGAATGGGTGGAGAAACTGTGACCACAAAGGGGCTCAAAGTTTTGGATATTAACGAAAAAGAGATAGCGATTATTGGAGCGATACCGGGACACCGAGGAACGCTGGTCAGGATTACAAAAATATGATTTCAGCTGTAACATACAACTTGAAGGGAGAAAAGGTTGAGTCAACTTCCCTGCCTGGTTCTATTTTTGAAATTAAGGTCAAACCAGTTTTGCTGGCTCAAGCGGTACGGGTGTGGCTGTCTAACCAGCGGCGGGGAATGGCAAAAACCAAGACCCGAAGTGAGGTAGCCAAAACAACGGCCAAAATGTATAGGCAAAAAGGCACAGGCCGGGCCAGACATGGATCTTATGCGGCTCCAATTTTCGTGGGGGGAGGCATAGCCCACGGTCCGTCAGGGAAACAAAACTACAAATTGAGCCTGCCGGCAAAAATGCGCCGGCTGGCCCTACTGGGAGCGTTGTCTGTCAAGGCTAAGGCCAAAGAGATACTAATTGTTGAGGGAGTGGATAAGGCATTGGGGAAAACCAAACAATTAGCTTGGCTCCCCGCAGGCAAGAAACTGGTAATAATGGAGGGCGGCCAGACAAAATTCAAGCGGGCAATTCGCAATCTGGAACAAACCAGCGTCAGGGGACCGGAGAGCCTGTCGGCGTATGAGGTGTTGGCACACAAACAATTGGTTTTGACCAAAGAAGTTATTTCGAGCATTAAGAAAATATATGCTGCTTAAAGCCATCATCACGGAAAAGTCTATGCGGGAAGCCCAAAACAAAAGATATACTTTTGGGGTGACTCCGGCAGCCACCAAGTCGGGGATAAAAAGGACTGTAGAAAAGATGTTTGGAGTAAAAGTGTTAAGAGTGCACACCTTGCGGTCAGGCGGCAAAAAAAAGGCGATCGTGCAGATTAATTCCCAGCAAAGCATTGACTTATGGAAAAGAGATTAACCTGGACATTACCAAAGAAGTCCGGCCGGAATGCTACCGGAGTAGTGACCACCCGGCACCAGGGGGCCAGAGAGAAAAGACGCTACCGGGAAATTGACTGGAAACGGGATAAGCGAGACATGCCGGCCCGGGTGGTGGCTGTTGAATACGATCCCAATCGCACGGCAGATTTGGCTCTAGTTCAATATGCGGATGGAGAAAAAAGATATATCCTGGCACCTGAAACTCTCCGCGTGGGTCAGAAAGTAATGAGTGGTGAGTCAGCCCCCCTGACTGTCGGAAGCGCGTTGCCACTGAAGGCAATCCCGGTAGGAACCATGATCCATTGCCTGGAGCTGGCTATCGGCCGGGGAGCAAAGCTGGTACGCGGGGCGGGGGGGGCTGCCATGATTCAGGGTTTCGAAGGGCCGTGGGCTCTGGTAAAATTGCCGTCGGGTGAGATCCGGCGCATCGGAGCCGGCGCGTATGCCACTATCGGGCAGGTCGGTAATCCGGATTGGAAGAACGTAAACCTAGGTCTGGCGGGAAGAAAAAGGCATATGGGAATCAGGCCAACCGTCCGGGGAACAGCCCAAAATCCCAGGTCTCATCCGCACGGCGGCGGGGAGGGACGGTCTGGTGAAGGCATGCATCCTAAAACACCGTGGGGCAAGTCTGCCCGGGGAAACAGGACCAGAAACAAGTCTAAATATTCGCACAAAATGATTGTGCAAAGACGCAAATGAAAGCACCATATCTGGATCAAAAATTAATGGCCAAAGTGGGCAAAAAAATTAATCCCATCAAGACCTGGGCCAGAAATAGTCAGATTCCCCCAGAATTTGTGGGGACGACTTTTCGGGTGCATAACGGACATAAATTTGTGGACGTGTTTGTAAATGAATCAATGGTGGGGCACCGCTTGGGAGAATTTGCTCCCACCCGGACATTTCGTGGCCATGGAGCAATAGTTAAAAGAACTATGGAGAAAACATGATAATTAAGGCCAAAGCCAGTTCTGTAATGACCAGCCCGCGGAAATTGCGGCTGGTGGCTAACGCCGTGCGAGGGCTATCCCCCAAGGTTGCCATTGACCAGCTAAGATTGCTGCCCAAGAGAGCAGCCAGGGTCTTACTGGCCGTGTTTGAGCAAGCTATGGGTAACGCCAAAAATAACTTTAAGATGTCACCGGAAAATCTAAAAATTAAATCTCTACAAATTAACGATGGTCCGCGGGGACCAAAGCGGATGGACCGATCCCATGGAGCCAGGTTTGACAGAGGTGTCAAGAGGCGTAAGTATGCACATATTAACCTAGAGTTGGAGGAGGAAATACATGGGAAATAAAGTCAATCCGGTAGGATATCGGCTACCGCTATCCCCAACCGCAACCTGGAAATCCCGGTGGTTTACTACCAACCCCAAGAAATACCGGGAATACTTGGCGGTCGATGTCAAACTAAGAAAAGCCCTCATGGAAAAATTGAGGGCAGCCGGGGTAACCAGAGTGAACATAGAAAGGTCTCTTAAAAGTTTAAAAGTAACCATCTTTGTCACCCGACCCGGAGTGGTAATCGGACGAGGTGGGGCGGGAATCGACGATCTAAAACGGTTTATCTCCAAAACGCTGGGCCGCCTAGATTTGAGGGTAGACCAACCGCAAATCGAAGAGGTCAAATTCCCGGACTTGAATGCGCATCTGGTAGCGTCTAAAATCGCCGAGCAAATTGAGCGCCGGCTGCCGGCTCGCAGGGTAGCTAAAAAATCGCTGGAAAGAACCATGCAAGCCGGAGCCAAGGGAATAAAAATATTGATCGCCGGCAGAATTAACGGAGCGGAAATATCCCGACGGGAGCTATATCACGAAGGGTCCGTGCCACTCCAAACCTTGCGGGCGGACGTGGATTATGCCCAAATACCGGCTCTTACCCGTTCCGGATATGTGGGGGTAAAAGTATGGATTAACCGAGGAGAAACAAATTATGCTCCAACCTAAAAAGCAAAAATACCGAAAACAATTCCGGGGCCATATGGGGGGATCGGCTAGCCGGGGCAACACTTTGAATTTTGGGGAATACGGCCTAAAGGCTATAAGCCGGGGGTGGCTGTCGGCCAAGCAAATTGAGGCGGCCAGGAAGGCCATTACCCATTACTCCCAAAGAGGCGGCAAAGTGTGGATTCGGGTTTTTCCGGATAAGCCGATTACCAAGAAAGCTCTGGGGACCAGAATGGGGTCGGGTAAGGGAGATATCGTTGATTACGTAGCGGTGGTCACCCCGGGCAGGATTATTTTTGAAATTGCCGGAGTGCCTGAAGAAGTGGCCCGAACAGCCTTTCGTAGGGCAATAGCTAAATTACCGTTTAAATTCAGAGTCATTTCTAAAAATGATTAAATTTAAGTCTCAAGTTAAAATACTGACCGCAAACGAATTAGTGGTTAAAGTGCGAGAGTTGGCGGCACAAATCGCCCGGGCCAGAGTTGAGAAAAAACCAACTCTAAAATTGCGTAAACAGTTAGCTATTGTAAAAACATATGAGAACGCTAAGCGGTAAGGTCATATCCAATAAAATGGCCAAAACCGTAGTGGTAGAGGTGGAGCGGTTAGTCGTCCACCCCAAATACCACAAGCGGATAAAGAGAACGCAAAAGTTTCACGCCCATAGCGAGCTAGGGATAAAAATTGGGGATGTGGTGAAAATAGCTGAAGTTAAACCTATTTCCAGAACCAAAACCTGGAGAATTATATGATTCAATTACGCAGCATATTAGTCCCGGCAGACAACAGCGGCGCCAAAAAACTGAAGGTCATTCAGATTATGGGGGGCTCGAAGCGCAAATGGGGAAGCTTGGGAGACGTGGCGACGGCGGTGGTGGACGGAGCGGATCCTACCGGAGTGGTCAGGGATTCAGAGATAGTCAAAGTGGTCATTGTGCGCATCCGCAAGGAACGGCGACGCAAAGACGGCAGTTATATCCGTTTCGATGATAATGCCGGAGTGGTTATAGACATCAAAACGGGCGAGCCCAGAGGGAGCCGGATCTTTGGACCGGTGGCCCGGGAAGTAAAAGACGCCGGTTTTAATAAAATCGCATCGCTGGCGGCGGAAGTGATATGAAGTTACACAAAGGAGATAAAGTTCTGGTTACAGCCGGAAAAGACCGGGGGCGGGAGGGCGTGGTAGAAAAGGTGTGGGCAGATAAATCACGGGTGCTAATTCCAGGAGTAAATCAATATAAGAAGCACCGCAAGGCCCAGGGGGAAAAACAGCCAGGAGAAATCTTGACCTTGAGCCGGCCGCTGCCGGTTGGCAACGTAGCTTTAGTTTGTCAAAAATGCAAACAGCCAACCCGGGTAGGATATAGGATAATTAACGACAAAAAAGTTAGAATCTGCCGCAAGTGCGACCAAAATATTTAAATATGTGGGAAGCAAAAATCACCAAGGCCGTTTTGAATATCGGACTGAAAGAGGCCGTGACCGATAAAGGGGTGCTGGCCAAAGCTTCCGAACAACTGGCGGCTATTGCCGGACAAAAACCTAAGGTTACCCGAGCTAAAACTTCCATCGCTAACTTTAAAGTAAGAGAAGGAGATCCGGTGGGTCTAACTGTGACCTTGCGTGGTAAAAGAATGCAAGATTTTGTGACTAAATTGATAAACATTGTTCTACCCAGGGTGCGGGATTTCCATGGCGTGCCGACCACTGCTTTCGATAAAAAGGGCAACTATACACTGGGGCTGGCTGAACAAATCGTTTTCCCGGAAATAGACTATGCGAAAATTGATAAAATCAGGGGTCTGGAAATTACCTTGGTAAACAACGCCGACAATCCGAAGTCTGCCAAAAAGTTATTAGAATCTCTAGGGTTCAAATTTAAAAATGGCTAAAACATCTAAAGTCGTCAAACAAGAAAAAGGTTACTTAAAGTATCCGACGCAATACCGCAACCGGTGCCACCGCTGCGGCCGGCCCCGGGGTTATCTGCGGATGTTTGGCCTGTGCCGGCTGTGTTTCAGGGAGCTGGTACACCGCGGAGAATTGCCGGGGGTAAAAAAAGCATCATGGTAAACGATCCCCTATCAGATTTGATTTCCCGAATTAAGAACGGTTACCGGGCAAATCTAACCGAAGTGCGTCTGCCGTGGAGCCGGGTAAAAGAGAATGTGGTGCGGGTGCTGGCCGAACAAAAACTAGTTGAAAAATGCGATAAGCAAAAAGACGAATTGGTAGTAAAACTGCAATATGAAGGCAAAACTCCGGCTCTGACAGATATCCGCCGGGTAAGCAGGCCGGGGGTGCGGATTTACGCCGGGGTGAAAAAGTTGCCGCGGGTTCTGGGGGGACTGGGGATTAATATCCTGTCTACACCCCAGGGGGTTATGGCGGATAAACAGGCTAAAAAGTTACATGTGGGGGGCGAAATTATCGCCCAAGCCTGGTAAAAATATGTCCAGAATGGGCAGACTACCGGTCCCCATCCCAGAAGCTGTAACTGTAACGGTAAACAGTAACAGGATAAGTGTCATAGGACCAAAAGGACAGCTCGAATGGACAATGCCGGATGGAGTGGAAGCAAAAATTGAGGAAGGCAGAGTAATGATAACGGCCAAGTTATCGAACTTGCATGGGCTATCCAGATCGCTAATTAATAATATGGTTTACGGAGTAAGCCAAGGCTGGAGCAAAACTTTGGAACTGACGGGGACTGGTTACCGGGCCAGCACTAGCGGGACTGAACTAAACTTGTCTTTGGGGTTCTCACATCCGGTGAAAATCCCGGCTCCCGAAGGCATTACTTTTGAGGTGGTAGAAAACAAAATTAAGGTCCTGGGAATAGACAAGGTGAAAGTGGGAGAGGTGGCTGCTAAAATTAGGTCCTGGCGGCCGGCTGATCCTTATAAAGCCAAGGGGCTAAAATATGAAGGCGAAATTATCAGGCGAAAAGCCGGAAAAGCGGCCAAAGCTGAAATAAAAATATGAGACTGACTGTGTTTCGCTCCAATAAATATATTTATGCCCAAGCGATTGATGACGCCAAGGGGATAACCGTGGCAGAAGCACATGGAAAGAATCCTTCCGAAGTGGGTAAGCTGGTGGCCCAAAGGGCAATCAAGGCCGGAGTGAAAAAAATTGTTTTTGACCGGGGACGATACCGATATCATGGCCAGGTCAAGATTTTGGCAGAGGCCGCCAGAGAAGGGGGGTTAACGTTTTGAGACCGTTTGTAAGAACCGGACAATTCAACGCGGAACCCAAGGAGTTTGACGAAAAAACGGTGCAAGTGAACCGGGTGTCCAAAAAAACCAAGGGCGGCAACCGGATGAGCTTTTCGGTGTTAGTGGTAGTGGGAGACAAAAAAGGCCGGGTGGGAGTGGGCCTGGGGAAAGCCGCCGATGTGAGCTCTGCCATGCGCAAAGCCAGCACATATGCCCAAAAGCACCTGATCACGGTTCCTCTTAAGGGCCGGACCATTCCCCATGAGATACGGATCAAAGTGGGGGCAGCCCAAGTAATGATGAAGCCGGCTCCGGACGGGACCGGGGTGATTGCCGGCGGGCCGGTAAGAGCGGTGGTAGAAGCGGCGGGAATCCGGGATATTGTGAGTAAAATCCTAGGAACAAAAAACAAGGCGTCTAACGTATATGCGGCATTTGCAGCGCTGAAGCGTTTGAAACAGATATGAATTTAAATAAATTACCCAGAATAATCACCAGACCCAAGAAGAGGGTGGGACGGGGTATGGGATCCGGCAAAGGCAGCCACACCGCGGGGCGGGGAACTAAGGGGCAAAAAGCCCGGGGAAAAGTGTCTATTTTATATGAGGGGACCAAAACCAAAAAATCCCTGGTCAAGCGTATTCCCATGCTGCGCGGCAAGGGCAAATTCAAGGCCAAAGTAAAGCCGGGGACATATTAAAATGAATAAAGTGCTGACCAGTCTGAAGCAAATTTGGGGGACGCCGGAGATACGCAAGAAATTGTTATTTACGGCGGCGGTACTGCTGATCTACCGCCTGTTGGCGCATATTCCAGTGGCGGGAATCGACCGCCAAGCTCTGGCTAACCTGTTCTCCGGTTCACAACTTTTGGGGCTTCTGGACATTTTTTCCGGAGGGACGCTAGCCAATTTCTCGCTGATCGCTCTGGGCTTGGGGCCATATATCAATGCCTCGATTATCTTGCAACTATTGACCATGGTATTTCCCAAGCTGGAAGAGCTGTCCAAAGAGGGAGAATCCGGCCGGGAGATGATCAACCAATATACCCGGTGGCTGACGGTGCCCATCGCGATTTTACAGGGTTTTGGAATGTATTCGCTCCTGCGGGGGCAAAACATAATTGGACAGCTAAATTTGGGGTCACTGCTGGCTCTCATTGTCACCATGACGGCCGGGACCATCCTGGCAGTATGGCTGGGGGAGTTGATCTCTGAATATGGGGTGGGCAATGGCGTGTCTTTGCTTATTTTTGCCGGAATTGTGGGCCGGCTGCCGGTGGTTCTGGGGCAGACAGCGGTGACTTTGGAAACGTTGTCTGTGGGGAATTTAGGGATTTTTGGGATGGTGGGGTTGATACTGGTGGCGGCGGTGGTGTTTGTGAACGAAGCTTCGCGAAAGATTCCGGTGCAGTATGCCAGACGCGTCCGGGCCGGCAAGGTATATGGCGGGCAATCCACCCATTTGCCGCTGCGGGTAAATCAGGCCGGGGTAATCCCCATCATATTTGCGGTATCTCTGGTTTTACTCCCCTCTTTGGTAGGCCAATTTTTGCAAAATGTGAACAATGCCCAAGTAGCCTTGGCGGCCAGGTCGGTGCTGGCTTTTATGCAACCGAACGGTTGGGCTTATAACTTGATTTATTTTGCTTTGGTGGTGGGATTTACTTACTTTTATACCGCGGTGGTATTTAATCCGGTGAAAATTGCCGACGAAATCAAAAAATACGGAGGGTTTGTACCGGGAATTAGACCGGGGGGGGCAACTGCCAATTATTTAAATGGCATTATGAACAGAGTAACGGCGGCCGGAGCGGTATTTTTGGGGGCCATCGCCATTATGCCGGCCATTGTCCAAGTGGTTTTCAGAATTCCTACTTTGAGCTTGGGGGGGACCGGGATTTTAATTGTGGTATCGGTGGTTCTGGAAACAGTCAAGTCCCTGCAATCCCAACTGTCTGTTAGAAATTACGATAGTTTTTTGCCGTGAACATAATTTTGCTGGGACCACAGGGGTCGGGAAAGGGAACGCAGGCGGCACTACTAGCCGAGAGGTTTGGGCTGCAGCATTTTGAAGCGGGAAAGATTTTGCGCAGCATTGCCGATTCTGATAATCAGCATGCCTCCGCCGTAAAAGCGGCGGCTAACTCGGGAAACTTGGTGCCGGATGAACTGGTGAGGTTAATTGCCTGGAACTTTGTTAACAAACACAGAAACGGCGGGTTTGTTTTTGACGGATATCCCAGATCAGCGGCCCAATACGAACATTTGCAGGATATGTTAATGAAATTTGGACAAAAAATTGACCGGGTGATTGACCTGGAAATTTCACAGGCGGAAACTATTAAAAGGCTGGCGAAAAGAGGAAGGGAAGATGATACGCCGGAAGCAATTAAAAAAAGGTTGGAGCTGTTTAGATTGCAGACAGAGCCGGTGATAGAAAAAGCCAGACAAGACGGAATACTTCTGGAAATTGACGGAGAAAGACCGATCGACGTAATCCACCGGGACATGGTGAGTAAATTATGACTAAATTAACCATCAAGACCGGAAAGGAGATAGAGATGATGAGAGAAGGGGGAGTGAAGCTGGCAGGCATTAGAGATAAGATAGTCAGAGCCGTAAGACCGGGGATAACCGCGGCGGAACTGGACAGTCTGGCGGATAAATTGATTGCCCAGGCAGGAGGAAAACCGTCGTTTAAAATGGTTCCCGGGTACAGATGGGCAACCTGTATAAATATCAACGACGTAGTAGTACATGGAATACCTAATGATTACAAAATCAAGGCGGGAGATAAAGTAGGAATAGACATGGGCTTTTTTTATAAGGGGTGGCACACGGATACTTCGGTAACGGTGGGCGGGCCGGCCAGATTTTTAGAAGTCGGCCGGCTAGGACTGAAGAGGGCCATCGCACAGGCGCAAATGGGAAAGAGGGTAGCAGATATTTCCGCCGCCATGCAAAAAACAGTGGAAGGGGCGGGATACAATGCGGTGCGGGCGCTGACGGGACACGGGATAGGGAGAGAGCTGCACGAAGAACCGGCTATCCCCTGCTTTGTGCTGGGGAGTTACGGGCACAGTCCGAAATTAATTCCCGGCATGGTATTAGCTATCGAAATTATGTATAACCAGGGAGGATCGGCAGTGGTATACAAAAATAGCGACGGTTGGACAATAGTCACGGCTGATGGTAAAATATCAGGGCTGTTTGAAGAGACCGTGGCCATAACCAGTCACGGTCCCCTTGTTTTGACATGCCAAACTCGTTAATTTTTGAGGTAGAGGGAGAAGTCGTAGAAAATCTACCTAATACCTCTTTCCGGGTCAAATTAAACGGCTCGGAAAAAGTTGTATTGTGCCACTTGGCAGGCAAGATGAGAATCCACTGGATCCGCCTGTTGCCTGGGGACAAAGTAAGAGTGGCTATGGCAGGTCCTAACGAAACATTAGGCAGAATTATTTATAAATTAAAGTGAAAGTCCAAGCATCCATCAAAACCAGGTGCAGAAACTGCAAAATTGTGAAGCGGAAAGGGGTGTTATTTGTAATTTGCACCAACCCCAAGCATAAGCAACGCCAAGGATAAATATGCCCAGAATCGCCGGACGAGACATTCCCGAGAACAAAAAAATAGAGTTTTCCCTGCGGTACATATATGGCATTGGGCCGACGAACGCTGCCGGAATTTTAGCCAAAGCAAAACTGGATACGAATAAAAGAACGAAAGACCTGACGGCGGAGGAGCTGGCCAGACTGCAAAAAGCAGTAGACGAAGTAAAAGTGGAGGGGGACTTGAGAAAAACTGTCCAGCAAAATATATCCAGGTTAAAGGAGATTGGGTCGTATCGGGGCCACCGGCACGCTAAGGGATTACCTGTTCGGGGGCAACGAACGCGGACTAATGCCCGGACTAAGAGAGGTAAAAGAATGACCATCGGGGCGCTGAAGAAAGAGGTGTTAGCTACCAAGGAACCTAAAGTGGAGGAAAAGAAATGACCGGCAAAGCCTTTATTACGGCCACTTTTAATAACACCCTGGTGACTATTACAGACATGGCGGGAAATGCTATTGCCTGGGGATCGGCAGGAGCGGCCGGATTTAAGGGCGCCCGCCGGGCTACTCCGTACGCGGCTACGACGGCAGTCGAAGTGGTGGCCAGAAAAGCCATGACAGCGGGAATTAAGGAAGTGGAGGTATATTTGAAAGGCCCGGGATCTGGACGAGACGCGGCCCTAAGAGCGTTAAAAGCGGCAGGATTAAAAATGAATCTGATTGCCGACGTAACGCCAGTTCCGCATAACGGAGTCAGGCCGAGTAAAAAGAGAAGAGTTTAGTTTACCACTTCCCCTTCTTCGGCTTTTTTGGCGTCATATGTTGGGCTAGTTGCTTGTTATAATGGGAAGATGTTCAAAATATCGCGTTTGCATGTTTTTATCGCAACATCTTTGGGGGTAGGAGTTCTTATTGGATTTTTAATAGGGAGATATGTTAAGCCGAGGGTAGTTTATATAAAAAAAGAGAAAGAAAAGGTTGTCGTAAAATACGCTGAAGAAACAGCTGAAAACAGGATAATAAGATGTGGTTTCATCCCAGAAAATTTTAGGACAAACCAGGATCACTTTAGTGTAGTGTCAGGGCCCGATTGGTCCCCTGACTGCAGGTATATTGCTTGGGGTTTTTGGCAGTCGGGAACTTCATGGCTAGGAGATGATACTCAAGTTGTGTGGGAAAGAAAGTTGGATCAGCGGGAAGGTTTATATTTATACAACGATCGGACGGGGCGGACTAGAAAAATATACGCCCCTAAAGAACTAGATGAAAGCGTGACTTTTAACAAGTGGGTCGATAGTGGTTCTATTGAGTTCGCTGCTAAAAGAATTGGGTATGTGTACGATATCGCGTCCGGTAAAATATCTATACAAGAAAATGGCTATTAGTTTACTACTTCCCCTTCCTCGGCTTTTTTGGCGTCGGCTGGTTTTTCTTCCGCGGGTTTTTCTTCTGTGGGAGGTGGGGTTTGCTTATACATTTCGGCCCCTAATTTTTGCAAAGAATCCATGAGGTCTTTGGATTTGGCTTCCAGATCTTCTTTGGTGCCGGATTCGAGAATATCTTTGAGAGCTTTTACTTTATCTTCTACCTCGGTTTTAAGTTCAGCCGGGGCTTTGTCGCCGGCATCTTTGAGAGTTTTTTCGGCGGTAAAAATTAAAGAATCTGCCTGGTTTTTGGATTCGATCTTGGTTTTCTTTTCGGCGTCTTCGGCGGCGTGGGCTTCGGCTTCTTTGCGCATTCTTTCCACTTCTTTTTCATCGAGGTTTGTGGAGTTGGTAATGGAAATGTGCTGCATTTTGCTCGTAGCTTTGTCGAGGGCTTTGACATTAAGAATACCGGAGGCGTCAATATCGAAAGTAACTTCGATCTGGGGCACGCCACGGGGGGCAGGAGGAATACCATCCAGAATAAAGCGGCCGAGAGTTTTGTTATCCGCGGCCATGGGGCGTTCGCCCTGAAGGACGTGGATTTCGACGGAGGTCTGAGAATCAGCGGCGGTGGAAAAAACTTGAGATTTAGAAGTGGGAATAGTGGTATTCCTCTCTATAAGAGGGGTCATGACCGATCCGAGAGTCTCCAGCCCCAGGGTCAAAGGGGTGACGTCCAAAAGAACTACATCTTTGACATCGCCTGTGAGAACGCCGCCCTGAATGGCGGCGCCGACGGCCACCACTTCGTCGGGATTGACAGACTTGTTAGGCTCTTTGCCAAAGAATTTCTTGACCACTTCAATAACAGCCGGCATGCGGGTCATCCCGCCGACCAGGACCACTTCGTTAATTTTAGAAGTATCGATTTTGGCGTCCTTAAGACAGGCTTTAACTGGAGCAACGGTTTTTTGAATTAGGGAATCCACTAAAGCTTCTAATTTGGCCCGGGTGAGTTTGAGATTTAAATGCAGGGGTTGGCCGTTATTCTGAGTAATATACGGCTGATTGATCTCTGTTTCCATGGCCGAAGACAGTTCGATTTTGGCTTTCTCGGCGGCGTCGCGGACGCGCTGCAGAGCTTGGGTGTCTTTTTTAAGGTCCACACCGTTATCTTTCTTGAACTCCGAAACTATCCAATCCATAATTACCTGGTCAAAATCGTCTCCCCCTAAGTGGGTGTCGCCGTTGGTGGCTTTGACTTCAAAAACGCCGTCGCCCAGTTCGAGGACGGAAATGTCAAAAGTACCGCCACCCAGATCATAGACGGCCACGGTGTGGGCATTTTTCTTGTCCAGACCGTAAGCCAGGGCCGCGGCGGTGGGTTCATTAATTATTCTTTCGACTTTCAGGCCGGCGATTTCCCCGGCTTGCTTGGTAGCTTGGCGCTGGGAGTCATCAAAATAAGCTGGGACGGTAATCACGGCCCGGTCGACGGTGCCACCCAGGTAAGACTCGGCGTGGGCTTTCATGATTTGCAGAATCTTGGCGGAGATTTCCTGGGGAGTGTAAGTCTTACCTTCGACCTCGACGCAAGCCATATTGTCTTTGCCGGCCACGATTTTGTAGGGCACCATTTCCATGGTGCGCTTGACTTCGGGGTCGGAAAACTTGCGGCCCATCAAACGTTTGATGGAGTAGATAGTGTTTTTGGAATTTAAGATCATCTGGCGTTTGGCGACTTCGCCCACCAGATTTTTGACCGGTTCCACAATAGAGGGGGTGGTGTTGCGGCCGGTGTCCGCAGCGGGGATAACCTTGGGAGTCCCCCCCTCCATAACGGCCACACAGCTATTAGTGGTCCCCAAATCAATTCCGATTATCTTTGACATATGCTTTTATTTTAGCGGGTCTAATAACATAATTGTTAATTTTATAACCTTTAGTGACTATTTCTGCAATAGTATTATCGGGCTCTCCCGGCAAAGTTTCAAGACATTCGTGTATCTCGTGATTATATGAATCGCCTATTTTGGGAGAAATTTCCTGCAGACCTTCGGCTGTCAAGACGTCTCGAAATTGCTTAACGGCCATTTGCACCCCCTGATCTTGGGAGTGGATGGCGGCCAACTCCAAAACGTCTAGAGTGGGCAGAAGTTTGGCCATAATATTAGCCGTGGCGTAAGTGACAAAGTCTTTTTTGTCAGCGTCAACACGTTTAACCAGATTATGATAATCAGCTAAGGCCCGTTTCCAGTTTTCTGTAAGGGTTTTAACCGTATCACCCTCGGCCTGCGGGCCACCCCCTCTTAAATCGAGCCTTGGGCTCGCGTCTGACGCCGTAAGAGGGGGATGGGGGGTGATATTGGGTGATTTTTTAGTCTTCATTTTTTGATTACCAGCCAGAAGTCATTCCAGAAACCAGTTCAGAGAAATAACGCAAGGTGGGCAAAACGACGGGAAAATTGAGACGGCAGGGACCGATGAGTCCCAAAATGCCCCGACGGCCGGAGCCGGCAGCAAAAGGCGTAAAAGCAAAACCGACCGGCTCGAAATAATCTCCCCAACCCAGATCCTGCCCAAAAACGATATGCACTGTTTCGGCGGGGTCATATTGGCGGTCAAAAAACAGCTGGCGGATGCGAGTTTCCTGATCTAAAAGAGTCAGCACGGTGCGGGTCACGTCAATATCGTAAAACTCGGGAGTAGAAAGAATGTTGGCTGTCCCGGCATAATACACATCGCCGGCGTCGGTGACGGCTACGGACAGATTTTTGGTGCGGTCAGCCAGGGCCAAGGTGGTATGGCGCATCAGGCGGTCAAAATCGAAACGGGAGTCCCAAACTTTTTCTTTGGCGGCCACTTCCTCCGTCACAGACATCTTTTTCTCTTGCATGAGGTGGCCGATGTAAAAGCGCAGAGCTTCCGGGGTAGGCACCCGGCCGGCAGAGGTATGGAGTTGTTTTAACAGACCCACCTCGGTCAGAGCGGCCATTTCGTTACGAATGGTGGCCGGGGAAACACCTAGGGAATATTTACGGTCCAGAACTTCGCTGCCTACCGCTTCGGCGGTGTTGATATATTCCTCGATCAGACATTTAAGGATCCGGATCTGGCGGGTAGTAAGGTTGGTGTCCATATTGTCACTCTTATATCAAGAGTGCTAACGATTGTCAAGGGGAGAATCTCGGAGTAGAATCAAATGATGAAGAGGGACCAGATAATTTCATTGGGGGGGGTGGTGATACTGGCGCTGGCGCTGCCGCTGCTGCTGAAGGGAGTGAATTATGTGCAGAAATTAATGGTGGGGGCGGAGGGAAGATTGGCAGCCATTACGGTGGAAACGGATCGCGTTTTAGGACCTATGCCTCAACCCTGGCGGGCGCTAGCCCAAGGCGGAGAGGATCTGTTGGGTTTTATGGACCAGGTTGGAGGACAAGTGGCGGGAGTCAAGACCCAGTATGTGCGGATAGATCATATATATGACGGCTTCAACGTGGTGGGGAACGGTTTAACCTTCAACTGGACAGGGCTGGACCGGGTGGTAGATAAAATACGGGCGGCCGGAGCCACGCCATTTTTGTCCTTGTCTTACATGCCCCTGGCCATCTCCAAAGGAGATATTTTGGATGAGCCGCGAGATTGGAACGAGTGGTCGTTAGTAGTCCGGAAAACGATTGAACACTTTAGCGGAGAAAAAAATATCCCGGGAGTGTACTACGAAGTCTGGAATGAGCCGGATCTATTTGGTAAATGGACCATGGGAGGAAATAAGGATTATAAAAAATTATATTTGTATGCCTCCAGAGGAGCACAGGCGGCCCGGGTGTCCCAATCTTTTAAATTCGGAGGACCGGCCACAACGGGACTATATAAAAATTGGATGGACCGTTTCTTTCCGTTTATTTTGGAAAACCGTTTAAGACTGGATTTCTTCTCCTGGCATAGGTATGACGCAGATTTGGCTAAATACAGCCAGGATGTGGCCTTTGTAAACCGGTGGATAGAAAGCCACCCGTATTTTGCAAATGTGGAAAAAGTGATTTCAGAAATGGGGCCGGATAGTGAAAAAGGCGGGCAAAATGATACCCGGGCGGGGGCGGCCCATTTGCTGGCGGTAATGCGGGAGTTACTGTACCAAATAAAATACGTGTTTACATTTTCAGTAACGGGACAGTGGGGAGTGGTGGGCAAGCCCAGGTATGAAGCCTTGAGACTGCTGTCTAATTTGGGAGATCAAAGACTGGCGGTGACCGGAGACGGGACCTGGGTGCGGGCGTTTGGAGCCAAAAAAGGCGACGCGTATCAGGTGCTAGTGGTGAATTACGATCCCAAAGGCAGACATTCGGAAGTGGTGCCGGTGACGTTTGTAAATTTATCAAGTGAAAATTTTTTGCTGCGGCAGATAACCATGGGCGGAGGAACTATTCAATCCGAAGTAGCCACTACAGAAGCTATACTCCAGCGAGAAATACCTATGACTCCAAATAGCGCGGTACTACTCGAACTCACACCCAAATCCCAATAAATTTGTGTTCTTAAATTTGAAATCCATATATTACTTTTTTTAATTTTTTGTCGGCTTTGTCCAAACTCACCACCCGGCAATTGGTTATTCCCAGCTTTAACGCCGTTCTTTCCAATTTCTGCACGTCAAATCCTCCCCCCGCCGTTTTTACCTCATAAGCTGTTCTGCCTTCCACTATAAAATCAATCTCCGCTCCGCTTTTTAGCTGGTAATACCCTATGTTTTCTTTCATGTTCCCCAATTTCCCTCCGTAAACCAATCGGATAAACAACTGGTTAAATACCTTATTTTCAAACAATTGTCCTCGCGACACTTGAGCCACTCTGTTCAATATCCCCGTGTCTCCAAAATAGATCTTGGGTAAATGCTTAACCTGCACGTCCCGGGAACCAGATATCGGCCTTAAGTAATGAATCAAGTATGTCTGTTCAAAAAAATCTAAATAGCCCGATACGGTCTGACGGGACACACCCAAACTTTCGGCCAACTTACCTATTTCCGGCTTTGATCCCACTCGGGAAGACAATAAAAACAACAAATCTTTCAGGTTTTGATTATCCCGAAAGTTGGCCAGCGCTTGCACATCCAGCTTAAAATATGATCCCAATATATCATCCAGCCGCAATAACTTCTCTTCCGCCGACTGGGCCAACACTACCCCCGGAAACCCCCCATATGTCAAATATTCCTCATATAGTGCCGACAGCCACTCATACCCCGCGTCCGGTCTGACCTGCGTTTCTTTAAACCATAAGAACTCTGCAAAATCTAATGGATATAACTCAAACAGGAACTTCCTCCCCGCCAGGCTTTCCGAAAACCAGTTTTTTAAATAAAAACTGCTTGATCCGGTCAGGTAAAATTTAATATTGTTATGGTCATAAAGATACTTTACTGCCGACGGCAGATTACGCACGTTCTGAATTTCATCCAAAAACACATACGCCCTCTGGCTATAATCAATCCCCAACCTGCCTAAATACGCCTTGATATTGTCATAGTTATCATCGGCAAACACTCTTTGATTCACCGGACTTTCCATATCCAAAAAAATCTTGTTTTTGGTGGCTACACCCTCGTAAATATGTTTTAACAATTCCGTCTTCCCCACTCGCCTGAATCCAGTTACCACTATCGCTTCTTGGGCATCTGCATGCCTGGCTAAAATATCTAAAATCTTGCGCTTTTGGAACATATCTGGCATAGAGCTTAACAAAAAGCATGCTTTTTGTCAAGTAATTGCGGTCAATTTACTTTCAAAATCGACAGGAAGGCTTCCTGAGGGAGGTCGATTTTACCCACACGTTTCATGCGGGCTTTGCCTTTTTTTTGTTTTTTGAGGAGCTTGTCCTTGCGGGTTTGGTCTCCCCCGGAAAGTTTGGCGATGACGTCTTTGCGGTAGGCTTTGACGTCGGCCCGGGCCAGAATACGACTGCCGATGGCGGCCTGGATGGGCACCTCAAAGTTTTGCCTAGGAATAATATTTTGCAGGGTATCGACTAAACTTTTAGCCAAATACCGGGCTTGGGCGCTGGGGATGATTTGAGACAGGGCCTCTATTTTTTCGCCGGCGACGAGAACGTCTAGTTTAGCCAGATCTGCTGCCTGATAACCAGCCAGTTCATAATCCAGAGTGGCAAAGCCCTGGGAAACGCTTTTGAGAGAATCGTAAAAGCCGCGGATCAGCCCGGCCAGGGGCAGAGAGTAGGACAACTGGACTAAACGAGCCAGGTATTGAATATGGGTTTGAGTACCGCGATGATTCTGGCACAGCCGGATGACCGGACCGATGTATTCTTGAGGAACAAAAATTGAGAGATTTAACATAGGTTCGCGAATTTCTTTGATGATTGACGGGTCGGGGAAGGCGGAGGCCTGGTTGATAGTTATTAGTTCATGGTTCATGGTTAGTATTTGATAGGAAACCGAGGGGGCAGCGGCGATAACATCCAGACTAAACTCACGCTCCAGTCTTTCCTGGACGATGTCGGCGTGAAGCAGGCCCAAAAAGCCGACGCGAAAACCGTTACCCAGGGCCGGAGAAAATTCCGGAGTAAAAGTGAAAGCTGAATCGGATAGCTGAAGTTTGTCCAGAGCGCCGCGCAGGATATTTATTTCGGATCCCTCGGTGGGGTAAAAACTGATGAAAACCACGGGTTTTATTAGTTTGTAGCCAGGGAGTGAAACAGCGTTTAAAGAAGATGAAAGCGTGTCGCCAACAGTAAGAAGAGATAGATCTTTAAGGTTGGTGACAACGTAACCCACCTCTCCGGCTGATAACTTGGGAGAGGGGGTACGCTGGGGGGTAAAATAACCAACCTCAATAGCTGTGGTTGGGGCGCGGGTGCCTAGCAAAAAGAGTTTGTCGTGTGCTCTAATTTCGCCATCGACAAGCCTGACCCAGGCAACCACTCCTAAGTGGGGGTCGAAATTACTATTGAATACCAAGGCCCGGGTGGGCCCGCCTTCGCTAGAGCTACGGCGAGGCGAGGGAATACGATGGATGATAGTAGTGAGGAGTTCGGGGACGCCGGCGCCGGTTTTGGCCGAGACCAGTAATGGAGATTCCAAATTTAATATTTCTTTAAGCTGTTTTTCAGCGCCGGCGATATCCGCGGTAGTAATATCGATTTTATTAATGACGGGGATAATGGTTAGGCCTAACTTTTTGGCTTGGTGATAGTGGGCCAGGGTTTGGGCCTGAACGCCCTGGGTAGCGTCGACAAGTAAAATCGCTCCTTCGCATGCGGCCAGGGAGCGGCTGACTTCGTAGGAAAAATCTACATGACCCGGGGTATCTATCAGGTTCAGAATATAATTCTGGTACTCCATCCGCACCGGTGCCAATTTAATCGTGATCCCCCGCTCTCTTTCGATAGGGTTGCTGTCTAAAAGTTGGGCCCGCATTTGCCGCTTGGGGACAGTGCCGGTGATTTCCAGCAACCGGTCGGCCAAGGTAGATTTACCATGGTCAACATGAGCAATAATGGCAAAATTGTGGATATTCATTAATTTTGGTCCGGGGCGGGGAGAATGACGGGCTCGGAAGGCGTGGGGGCAAGAATGTTTCTCCATTTGGTAATTCGTTTAATTAAATCGACGAAAGTGGCCAGTTCTTGAATTTTGAAAACTACCGAGAGAAAGAAATAGACGGACAAACCAATGAGAGTAGTAATTCCGGTCAATAAAAGCAGGGGGAGAGTCCGGGTAGTATCGAAAACAAACTCGTCCAGAAGGCGCATGGGCAGCCACAAGAAGAGGCCGGTGATGAGGCTGGTAAGAATCATTTTGGCCAGAGGGACAAAAACCTTATGGGGAGCGACAGAGACGCGGCGGTATAGCAGCCAGGACAGGACTAGGGTTTCTAGGATGGCGGTAGCGGAAATGGCCACCGCGATGCCTAAGATTCCCCACCCCAACCAAGTAACGGAGAAAACTGCCAGCAAAGAACTAAAAATGGCGGCCAAGAAGCCCACTAAAAGCGGAGTGCGGGTGTCGTGTAAAGCGTAAAAACCGCGGATGACTAATTGCATTACCGCGTAGAACGCTGCTGAAGCACAAAGAATGGCCAGGGTTTTGCCGGTTAAAAGAGTAGCGGCCCAAGGAAAGGTTTTGGCCCCAAAAATAAGACGCACGATGGGAATTCTCAAGATGATAAACAGGGTGCTCAGAGGAAGAGCCATGAAAGCAATTTGTAAAAATGAGGAGATGAGGGTGCTACGAAATTGATCTAGGTTGGAATGGGCAGCTTCTTTGGCCAGTTGGGGAAAAGCGGCCTGACTGATGGTCACCCCAAAAAGAGAAGTGGGGATAGTAAAAAGGAGACGGGCGGCATTAAGGAGAGATAAAGAGCCGGGAACCAAAAGCGAGGCTAGAGTAACGGCCACGAACTGTTCTATTTGATCAATGCCCAGGGCCAAGACCCGGGGAGGCATGAGCCGGCCTACTTCCCGAACCCCGGGGTGAGAAAAATTCAAGGACAAAGAGGGACGAAAACCCAAACGCCAGGCCAACGGCAGTTGGATGAGCATGTGCAAAACCGCCCCCAGGACGACTCCCCAAGCCGGTCCGAGAATGCCCAAGGTGGGGGAGAGAAAGACGATACCGGCGATAATACCCAGGTTATAGGCCACCGGAGCCAGGGCGGGAATAAGAAAACGCTGGTGAGACTGGATGATGCCGGTCAAAAATCCGGAAATGGAAAAGAAAATTTGAGCCACTAACATGATCCGCAGCAACTGAACCATAGTGCCGATTTGGAAAGCGGTAAATCCGGGGGCAATCAGGCGGGAGAGCGGGTAGGCAAAGACAAAAATCAAAGCCGAGAGAAGCATAAAAATCAGAATAATCAGGTTCATGGTGGTCGAGGTCATGGTCCAGGCTTCTTTTTCATCCTTGGCCAGATATTTACTAAAGGTGGGGATGAAAGCCGCAGAAAGAGAGCCGATGACCAGAAGTTGAAAAATAGTATCAGGGATAACAAAGGCGGCGTAATACACATCCAGCAACTGGGATTGGGCGCTAAAGAAAGAAGAGATAAGCAGGCGGGTTTTGACCAGACCGATGAGGTGGGACAAGCCATAAGTGGCCATAATGATAAAAGCGGCGGAGAGAATATGGCTCTGGCGCCGGAAGAAAATATCCCGCATGTGTGATATTATATGGCGGATATGCCAGTAACTCTAGGCGCAATCAGAAAGCTCCGGACTGATAAGGGCAGGACCGGGATTAATGCCGTGGTAAAGCGGATATTTAGAGAAGTAGTATCAAAGATGCGTAAACACCCGACGGCGAAGAACCTGGTGGAGGTCTATAAAAGGCTGGACCGGGCCGCCAAATCCCAGGTCATCCACAGAAACAAGGCCGATAGGTTAAAATCCAGGCTCTCGCGTTTGCTGCGGAAAAAATAGTATACTACAGACATGACTGCCCCGGGTAATATCAATTTGTTGCCTAAGTCTGGTTTCGAAGCTTCTTTTTGGGGGAAATTTTTGAAATGGGGACTGAGCACCGGAAGATACCTGGTAATTTTGACGGAGTTGGTCGTAATCGCCGCGTTTTTATCCAGATTTAAATTGGATCAGGATTACGCAGACCTAGGAGACAAAATTAACGGCAAAAAAGCGGTGCTGACAGCCATGGCCGAAACGGAAAAAAGATTTAGACTGGCTCAGGAAAGATTGGAAGCGGCCGGAAAAATCATCGGGGGGCAGTTAGAGGCAGCAAACGAAATTGAAGAAGTGACTGCCAAAGTTCCTGTGGGAGTAGTTTTAACTGATTTGGCAGTGTCTAATAAAGTAATATCGGTAACGGGAAGCGCTGATAAAACGGATGAAATTGGAGTCTTTTTATCCCGTTTGGCAGGAGGCGGCGGTTGGAAAAGCGTGCGGGTGACCAGCTTGTCTGCTGACGGGCAGACGGGAATTAAATATTCAATTAATATTTCGCTCTAAATATGGCTCAACTAAACTACAAAAGCAGTTTGGCTCAATACCGCAGATACTTGGCGGTAATTCGAGAACAGCCTATGTTTGCGGCTAGTTTGGGATTGGTGCTATCTTTAATGTTGGTAATAATTTTGGTATCGGCAGCCTTGAGGCCGACTTTAGTAGCTATCGCTTCCCTGCTGGGAGATATTAGGCAGCAAAGCGAAGTAGAGAAAAAATTGGATGAAAAAATTGCGGAAGTAACGGCAGCCCAAGCGGTGTACCTGAAGAATGAATCCAGGCTGAAAGTGCTGGACGAAGCATTGCCAATCGGCCGGAAATACGCGGCCTGGGCAATAAGATTGGAAGACGTCGCTTCCGAGAGTGGAGTGAAAGTGGCAGAATGGTCGCTCCTTGAAGGGAAAAATTTTAGTGTCTCCCTGGTCGGAGACGTCCCGGAGTTAAAACGGTTTTTGGCTGCTTTGGAAAACTTGCGAAGATTAGTGGAAATTGAGAGCGTGCAGCTGGCTAAAGAAAAAGAATTGACGTTAATTATGAAGGGAGTTCTGAAATCATATGAGGAAAAACAAGATTGACCGTGATATTGTGATGGTACTAGTTATGACTTTGATTACGCTGACCGCGTGGGTGGGATTTGAAGTTTACCGGGCTTATACCCGAGTAAATATTTCTCCTGTCCCAGATAAGCAACTGCTAAAGTTATCTCCCACGCTGGACATCCCCGTGCTGGAAAAATTAGAAAGCAGGACCCCGTGAGAAAAAGAGAGCTGACCATTCCTACAATCTTGGGGGTTCTGGCCATAATTGGGGGACTGGTAGGGGGGATGGTGTTATTGAACAAACCGTTACGGAATTTGGTGGGAGCTAGTCCGGAGGAAACTCCGAAAGAAGTCAAAATTACTAATATTTCCGACACAAATTTTGTAGTCAGCTGGGTGACAGACAAATCTACTTCCGGTTATATCCAATATAATGGAGAATTGGTGGTATCCGACGACCGGGATCAGGAAAGGGGCGAAATTGGCAACTATTTTACCCATTTGGTAACGGTCAGGGGGCTGAAACCGGCTACCAAGTATAGCTTTAAAATCGGGTCCGGGGGAGATTTATACGAGGTGACGACAGCCATGACGGCGGGACAACCTCCGGCAGCAGACGTGGCATATGGACAAGTGGTGACGGCCAGCGGCGATCCGGTAGAAGGAGCTATTGTGTATTTATTGATGCCGGGAGCGGTGACCCAAGCCGCCATGACCAAGCCCTCTGGATCGTGGGTTATTCCCGTATCTGCCGCCCGCAGCGCAGATTTAACCAGCTTCGCAGCTTACGACCGGGAAAAAGAACGGGTAGAAATTGTGGTCCAGGTGGGAATGTTGGGAACGGCGACAATAAATACGACGGCTGGAGCGACTAAACCAGTGGCAGAGATTGCTTTAGGAAAATCCAGGAATGAGCCAGAGCCAACTACCGGATCAAAATTTCCGGCTATGGACGTGGAGAAAGAATTGGTAATTTTGACGCCCAAGTCGGGAGAGAGAGTAAATTCCCCAAAGCCGGAAATTATGGGCAGAGCTCCGGCAGGAAGCCAAGTTACCATTAAAGTGGAATCGTCCAAATTATTTACCGAGACTTTAACCGCCAGTGAAAACGGGGAATGGACGTATAGTGTTCCTGAAAACTTGGAACCCGGAGAGCATACGGTGACGGTGACGTCGATCATTGACAGTGTAACTAAAACGATCAAGAAGAATTTTGTGGTGGAAGCGGCGGGCGTTTCTAACGCGCCAGCCAGAGTGGCTACTCCGTCTGCAACCCTAAAACCGACTCCTACGCCAACGCCGACTCCAACACCTACTCCGACGCCAACGCCTACAATTGCTCCCAGAGTCGCTTATCCGTCCACGGAATCCGGCATTCCCGTATCTGGAAATTTGATTCCGACTTTAATTTTACTCATACTGGGAACAGGATTAATTGTAGCCGGATATACTGGCTACAATTACAAATTCTGATTTCTAATTTCTAAATCCTAAATAAATTTCAATGTCAAAATCTAAAAAGTTTAAACAATTGGAATTTAGATATTATTTAGAGTTTAGATATTAGAATTTAGAGTTTTTTAAAGTATGGATTCTGTCCAAGACCTAAAAATAATTATGCCGGGTACGGAGGAGACAACTCCCGTACCGCCTCCGCCCCCACCCACTCCGGTGATTGAACCCCCGACAACTTCAACGCCGGCTCCGGCCAGTGACAGCGCGCAAGTTATAAAGCCCCGGAAAAAATGGGGTACGGGAGTGCTAATTGGCAGCGCGACCGCATTGATGGTCTTAGTCGTGGGGCTGGGTTTTGGTATATGGCAAGTCAAGCAAAATCAAAAAATAAAACCGTCGCTAGCAGCTAATTGTCGTTGTATAACTCCAGGAAGTTCTTGTTATGGAGACAGAATTCCTAATGGTAGTTGTCCACTCGACGCAAATGGCCAAGGTCAGGCTTGTTGTGACAAGGTGGGTGATGACGAAGACGAGAACGGCGATGATAGTGCTAGGCACTATATTACATTTACGTGCGATAGGTGTGCCAGCGATAGAAGGTGTCAAACACCTGATATAGGAACTAATCCGCGCTATTCGACGGGGGCGGCTCCCGGAGCGTGCGCTCAAGTAGATAGTTGTGAGTCACCCGGAAATAGTAATTGTAGAGTAGTATCGTTGTGTGCAGAATCGTGCAGTGGCCCCACCCCAACGCCAAGGCCAACACCTACTCCCGCCCCAACGCCACCTCCAACGAGTTCGATGTGTCAGAGGATAGATATTTTGAGAAATGGGGTAGTGATTGCTCAAAATCAAATTCAAGTTGGAGACCAAGTTGTATTTAGAGGTTTTGCCAGCGCGGTAAATACGACGGTGACGGCTATTAATTTTGCTGTTTCTCAAAACGGAGTCGTTACTAGTTATGCAGGAACTGGTTTACAGTTGGTGGGTGGGTTATGGCAAGCAGACTCCCCGACTATTACTATAGTTGCCGCTAGTTATTCGGTGACGGCGACACCAATATATCCATGAATTTAGATACGCAGCCAAAAATAAATGTCATTGGGCCGAAAAAGGGGTTGGATTGGCCCAGATTTCCAAAAATAAGTCCAACTTGGGTGGTGGCGGCAACAGTGGTGTTGGCAATAATATCGGTGATTTCGGCGGTGCTTTTGTATCAAAGAAGGCAGGAGTCGGTGGCGCCGACAGCAGGAATTCCTAGCCAGGCGGCAGTGGGTACATCTTGTACAATTGCATTTAATGTAACTGCTTCTCCCACTCCGACGCCATCTCCATCGTCTACACCCACACCGTCACCCACGCCAACGGGAACCCCGGATCCCACCCCAACCCCCACCACTACACCAACCCCCACACCTACTCCATCGCCATCCCCATTACCCACCCCGACGCCAACGGGCACTCCACAACCTACTCCCACCCCGACGCCAATTGTGAGCGGGCCGACGCCTACCTCAACGCCGGTGACTATTGTGAGCGGGCCGACGCCCACTCCGGTAGAATTGGCAAAGGCGGGCGATGTAACCGGAACCTGGACCATCTCAATTGCCGGTATACTGCTTTTGGGCTTGGGAAGCTTACTAATGTTAGCGTTTTGATCTGGAGTTATGGTGGTATTATGTTAATCCGCTTTTCCCGCGGCCGCTGAAGAATGGGATTAAAAAATCTATTTCCAGGAGGGGAACCAGAAGTACGAATTGGCCAGAGATTTGGGAATGTGAATGCCTGTCCAGTGAGAATAGAAATATACAAAAACCACAAATCCCAGGCCACAAATCCCAAGCGTGATAAATTTGTTATTTAACTTTTGCAAAGTGTAAGCCAAAGCGATATATAAAAAGGGGATCGAAGGCAAGTAGTGATAAAGAAACATAATGCGGGGGGCCCGGGCCCAAGGAAGCCAGAAGACCAGAAAACCACAAATCCCAAGCCACAAGCGCCAAGAGCGGGTTTTAAAAGCTGAATAAAGAGTGTAGAGAATTGCCGGAATGCCCAGCCACCATAAAATGGGATTGCCCATGGCATAAATATTGGCAATTTTATCGCCGGCATAATCCACAAAATACCACACCGGCCGCAGCATGAAAGGCCAAGTCCACCAATCTGACTGGTAGGTATGAGTGGCCTTAAGAGTAGTGTTGTACCACCACATCTGATTCTGCAACTCCAGGAAATTTTTCCAGGTGCCGCCTAAAACAAAGTACTGGGAATACGACAGCACATATAGAACAGCGGGGATGAAAACCAGAGAAATAAATATAGAGGGCCAGTTTTTAATCTTTTTGAGATTTTGCAGTCCGATCCAGCCGCCGAATAAGACGATGGCGTAGAGACCTGTCCATTTGGTTGCAATTAACAGTCCAAGAATAAACCCTAGTCTAAGCAGAGATAATTTACTAGTTTTGAGCTGATACTTAATAAATGCCCAGAAAGAGAAAAGAATAAAAAAAGTAGCCACAATGTCGTTCATGTTGATGCGGGATTGGACGAGGAGAAGACCATCGAGGCTGGCAAAGCCGGCAGCCAAAAGAGCCCAGCGCTTAGTGCCTAATAAATCTTTGGCAATTAGGTAAGTCAGATAAATTGCACCGGTGCCGATTAGGACGTTGGCGATGCGCCATCCAAATGAATTGGGGCCGAAAACCAGAATGCCGGTGGCGTCAATTAGTTTGGCTAGGGGCGGATGTGTCCAGCCGTAGGCGGTCCCGGGGGGAGTAGTGTGGAACCATTCATAGGCGTCTTTGTTACCTTTGGCAATTTCCAGGGTGGTAAAAGCGTTGTAGACCTCGTCAAAATAAAAATTCGGAGGGTAAGAAAGGTTGAAAATGCGGGTAAGAAAAGCAAACGCTAAAATTAAGCCCAACATACGCTAAAATAATATCATGCTGGGGCTAATATTGGGAACGATGATAGGAACATGGGCCAGTTTTTTAGTGTCTCTGGTGACAAAACAGGTTGAAGTGTGGCCATTTGTTGTTGTGATGTTAATTTTTGTGACAAGAATTTCACTGCGAATAAAAGAGACTAAGGTTTTTTGGATAACGACGGTGGGATGGGGAATATTTTTGGTAAAACTTTTTTCGCAGATGATGGTGGTGAGACCGGATGGAATTTGGGCCGGGGGGAGTAATGTGTGGGGAGATTGGGCGGGACACGTGGGATACATTGCCAACTGGCTATATGGCAGTAATTTTCCACCGCAAAATCCCTGGTACGCCGGCATCCGCTTGTCGTATCCGTTCTTATTCGATTTTACCAGTGCAATATTAGCCAAAATGGGACTGTCCATTCCCTGGTCGATGGAGTTACCTGGGATCGTTTTTGGGTTAACGATTGTAATTCTGTTGTTTAAACTGGCTGAAAAGATTTCGGGGAAGGCGGCGGTGGGGGCAATAGCGGTAGCAATTTTTATGCTCTCGGGAGGATTGGGATTTGTGTATCTAAAAGACGGAGCAAAAGAGGCCACGCACTATTATGAAAAGAATATCCAGTGGGTAAATTTTGTGATTTCGGAAATGGTGCCGCAAAGGGGAATATTAATAGGCATTGCGGCGGCACTGCTGATATTTAATTTATGGTGGGATGGCTATGAGAAGAATGATAGCAAAAAGTTTTTACTGTCTGGAGTGATTGCCGGGCTGGTCCCCTTTTTTCACGCGCATACTTTTTTGGTTCTGGCCGCGGTTTCAGGATTTTTGTTTTTAATAAAACCCAAAAAGGTATGGTGGTACTTTTTCATTCCGGCGGGGATATTGGTCCTCCCCCAGTTGGCTTATTTTGTGCCGCAAGTGGCCGGTTATAGTCCGGGATTTATGAGGTGGCAGCCGGGGTGGACGGCTTATGTGCAAAGCGACAATTGGTTTTGGTTTTGGATAAAAAACATAGGACCGGCGGCCATCCTTATCCCGGTGGCGTGGGCCACAGCTTGGAAAAAAGACCGGAAATTATTTTGGCTGTATATGCCGTTTGTGATTATTTTTGCGGCGGCAAATTTATGGATATTCCAGCCATGGGAAAACGACAATTCCAAATTGCTGCGATTTTGGTATTTGGGATCGGCAATACTGATGGGGTGGTGGCTGGCGAGAATACCTAGGGTTTTGGCTGTAATTTTCTTGATAATGATAACTTTGGCGGGAGCGATAGACGCGGGTAGCTGGCTGAATTTTGAGAAAAACAAATTAATGATGTGGAACAACTCTGATATGTCTCTAGCCGAGTGGACGAAAGACAATACGCCAAAAGATGCTATTTTTTTGACAACAGATGCGCATAACCATTGGGTGGTGGATTTAGCGGGAAGAAAAATTGTCATGGGATTTAAGGGATGGCTATGGAGCTGGGGTATAAACTATGGCGAGAGAGAAAAAGACGTAGAAAAAATGTGGAACACCGGCCAGATAGTGGAGAGCTATAACATAAGCTATGTAATAATCGGTCCGGGGATGAAGGATAATTTCTTGGGAAAATATCCGCTACTTTTGGACCGGTTCAGCCAGAAGATTTTTGACGTAAGAAGCGAGAGATGAGAAATCACCGTCTTTCGGCAGGAGGACCCATTGGTAATCTTGGACGGCGGAGATGGGCGGGTTGTAAACCAGTGGTTCGACGATAGCGGCCGTGCGGAGCTGGGTGCGGGCAGATTTGAGAGCTAATCTAGCTAACTGGAAATATAAATCCGGGGAAATATCGGTAATAATTCCGCCAGAAAGGACGCGCTTAAGTTGAAAAATCTTGGTAGGAGAGGAAAAGAGTTTCTGTTTAAAAGCAGAGATTAATTTTTCCTGGCGGGCAGAACGGGCAAAGTCGGTGCCTTCGTCCCCCTCGGCATTGCGGGAGCGGATATATTTGAGAGCTGTAGCTCCGTCCATATGTTGCGGACCGGTGGAGAAACTAACGGTTTGATAACGGCAAGGCTGGCAGGGGTCTGACTCGCGGCCGGGTACAGGATATTTGAGATCAGTGAAGGAGCGGTCTACGGTAATATCCAGGCCTCCCACGGTGTCGATGGCCTTTTCAAAGACGGAAAAATCAATCACGGTCACGTAATCGACCGGCTGATTAAGGACTTCAGAGACAGCAGATTTGGCGAGAATAAATCCCCCCTTCCCAGGTTGTTTCTCCTCTCCATAATAATAGGCGGTGTTGATTTTGGCCCGCAGGGAAGGGATCCATAAATCCCGGGGAATGCTGACCAGCAGAGCGTCTCCGGAAGATTTGTTGATAGAAGCAAAAATTATAGTGTCAGTGAGATCACTGCCCCCGTGATTACCCCCGGCTATGCCCAGGAGCAAAAAATTAGTGCGGCCGGCGTGATCCGGCAGGGTGGCGGTTAATCGGCTAAGAGGTTTGATAGCCAAGAAATACAGAGCCAGAGAACCAGAGAGTATGAGTAAAATAAGAAATACGCGGACGAGGACAACTTTGGAGAGGATTTGGCGCTTCAACCTTTGATACAATGCCATAGCATGAGCATTTTAGCCGATCTGAACCCAGCCCAACAAGAAGCAGTCAGATTTGGCGAAGGACCACTGCTGATTTTGGCGGGGGCAGGCAGCGGAAAAACCCGAGTGTTGACCCATCGGGTGGCATATTTAATTTCTCAAGGGGTGGCTCCGGAAGAAATAATTTTGCTAACTTTCACTAATAAAGCCTCTGAAGAGATGCTGCGACGAATTACCGGGACAAAGCCCACTGGGGGGACGTTTCATAGTTTCTGCGCCAGACTGCTGCGGAGAAATAATCCGGATTTTGTAATTTTTGATGAGGCAGATCAGTTGGATACAATAAAGCAGGCAATGATAGCCGTGGGGATGGATCCAAGGGCGGTAAAGCCGGCTTCCGTCTTACATACAATTTCCCAGGCCAAAAACGAACTTATCGGACCACAAGAGTATGCAGACTATGCCCGGGGAGATTTTCAGAAAATGGTGGTGCGGGTATATCTGGCTTACCAACAACTCTTAAAAAAATATAAAGCTCTGGATTTTGATGATTTATTGATAGAGGCGGTAAAACTGCTAAGAGAACAACCGGAAAAAAGATGGAGATATGTTTTAGTTGATGAATATCAGGATACAAATAAAGCCCAGTATGAAATTACCAAACTGCTGGCCAAAAAATATCAAAATTTGACCGCCGTCGGGGACTTTTCGCAGTCTATATACTCATGGCGAGGGGCGGATTATAGAAACTTATTACTTTTAAAACAGGATTTTCCAGGTTTAAAAACTATTAATTTGGAACAAAATTATAGATCTACACAAATAATTCTGGACGCGGCTAATAAAGTAATATCTAAAAATAAAAACCATCCGATTTTGAAGTTGTGGACGGCAAAGGGGGGCGGCGAAAAAATAGAATTATACGAAGCAGACAGTGAAACCGACGAAGCAAAATATGTCATTTCGCAAATGAAAAATAACTATTCAGATTACGCTGTGCTATACAGGACTAATGCGCAGTCCCGGGTGTTTGAAGAGGCTTTTTTGCACGCGGGGGTTCCGTACGTGTTGGTAGGGGGGACGAGGTTTTATGAGAGAAAAGAAATTAAAGACGTGGTGTGTTACTTACGCTTGGTGATGAACCCCGAAGATGATGTAGCCAGAAAGCGGGCCGAAAAGATTGGCAAGGGCAGATTGGCAAAACTTGAAGCGACGGGAAATAAGACTATCGAAATTTTAGATAGCGTGTTGAAGTCGACCGGATATATAGAGTTATTTAATCCGGATGACGAGGAAGATTTGGCAAGGTTGGAAAATATTAAGGAACTGCGCAGCGTGGCCATGGAGTTTCCGAAATTGCCGGAGTTTTTGGAAAATATTGCCTTGACAGAGCGGGAAGCTAATAGGCGAAGAAGTTCCGGATCGGCAGTGACTTTAATGACGCTGCATGCCGCTAAAGGATTGGAATTTAAAAATGTATTTATGGTGGGTATGGAAGAAGGACTATTCCCCCACTCCCGGGCTTTAATGGAACCGGAACAGATGGAGGAAGAGCGAAGGTTGGCGTATGTGGGAATGACGCGGGCGATGGATAAACTGTATTTGACTTATGCCCGAAGGAGACTATATTTTGGATCAAGATCCAATAATCCGGTGTCGAGATTTGTTACGGACGTCCCCGAATCCTTAATGGAGGCAAACATGGGAATAAGAAAGCCTAAGCGGAGAGGTGTTGAGAACTGGGGGTTTGATGTGGAGGGAAACTGGAAGTGGTCACCGGGTGGGGACAATCTGCCGTTCTAGTTCTTCCCCTGGGCGGGCCGGGCTTTTTTTCTTCTTACCAATCATGTTTAGGGCATACCATACTCCTTCAGTCGGTACTACTACTGACCCCGGATCTGGGATTTCTCGTCTATGTTTTGCAACAGGTCGCAAAACAAGATCTTCTGGTCGATACAAATACGGTTCAGATGCCATTCTTGCTTTCTTTTATTCTTTTTCTCTGCCTTTGTCAAGGGATATGTATAAGTCAAGGACATTTGCGACATTCCTCCTTTCTCCAGAAAGTACTGAAGCGGACTTTTTAAGTCCAAAGAATGATGGGGTCTTTGGGTGTTGTAATACACCATGTATTCAGACAGCTTTTTCCCAAAGACCCCTTTGTCGTGTATGGCGTCCAGATTGGGATCGATAAACTCGTCTTGAATGGTGCGGTTGTACCGCTCGATGTAAGTGTCAATTTGGGGGCACCGGGGGTAGATGAAATAATGGGGAATACCGTCTTTTTTCGGGTGAAATATTCTTTAATCCCGTCGATCACCCTCTCTACCGAGTCGGAATTAATGTAACCCCAGTCGATGGGTTTGGGAGAGTGTTTTACTCTGAGTCGTTTTTTCTTGGAAACCTGATTTTGGGCCCATTTACTGGCTGGGTCATGATATGTTTTGCCGGCTTTTTGAAAGAAGAATTTGTTCCTTTTGATAATGTTCCCGATTGTGGAAACAGATATGGTAGAGATGCCTTTTTGCAAGCAAAACCGGTCTACAAATATCTTGAGTTTGTCTTTACCCAGACGAAAATGTTGCCTTCTTTGCTCTTTGATAAACTCAACGATCTCGGCTTTGGTTGCCGGCCGTCTGGTCCGATTAGGGCTGGAAATAACTTTCCGGTCCACTCCAAAAGCTTGCTTGGTGATGGTTTCGCCATGGGTATCATAAAAACAAATCATTTCCATACGTTTTTGGGCAACTTCACTAGAGTCAAACTTCCTTAGGCTTGGGACCATCCTCATTACCTCCTTAATGCCCGAAATATAACTCCAGAGAGGATATGACTTAGACGAATATTCCATAACTACCTAATGTCGCATATGTATCTTAACTTAAACAGGGATGGGTTATAATCTGGCTATGCATCCGGTACAGAGTAAAGAGTGGGGAGAGTTTAGAGCCAAGGCGGGAAATAAAATTTCCTGGGTGCAAGATTTGTTAGTGGTGTGGAGCAGGATTCCCAAAACTCCGTGGTATTTTGGAACGCTTTTGAAATCCAGAATGCCGAAACCGGAAGATATAAAGAGATTAAGAGACGAAGCGATTAAGATCGGAGGCGTGGGTATTAGGATTGAGCCGGACCTGCCTGCCGGCAGGCAGGTGCCCAAAGGATTAGTCAGGGGCCGGAAGTTTTTTACGCCTAAGACTTTTTGGCTGGATTTGACGCAAAGCGAGGAAAAATTATTGGCGGGAATGCATCCCAAAGCCCGGTATAATATCCGGCTGGCGGAGAAAAAGGGCGTGGAGATCACGGAGGATCCGGCAGTGTTTGGGGAGTTTTTGAAATTAATGAAAGAGACAGAAATAAGACAGGGATTTTATGCGCACGACAAAAAATATTTTTCTTTGATGTGGTCCGTCCTTCGCCAAGGCTACGGAGGACAAGGGCCAATTGCGCATTTGTTTGTGGCCAGATACCAAGGAGAAATATTAGCCGCGTGGATTATTTTTAAGTATGACAACAAAATTTATTATCCTTACGGGGCCAACTCTGATAGACATCGAGAATTACAAGCACCAAGCTTGATGCTGTGGAAAACTGCTCTCTGGGGCAAGGCTCAAGGATGCAAGATTTACGATTTGTGGGGCGTGGAAGAAGGTAAAGGATTTACCGATTTTAAAGCCAAGTTTGGACCAAAAATCGTAGAGTTTGTAGGAACATATGATTTAATTATTAATCCCCCACTTTATTGGGCATTTAGAATAATGGAATGGATAAGATGGCAGATATTAGGCAGTCTGCGGCATACGCGCGGTATATAAGCTCCATTGGCTGGAGAGTGGAGAAGATAAGCGGAGTAAACGTGTTTATCCGTAATTTGGGGATCGCCAAAATTCAGAGAGCGGATGTGCCAATTGATTTTCCAAAAGTTCCTGGGGTATGGATGACGAAACTCGAACCGGTGAATTTTGGGCAAGTGCCGAAAGGTTTCCGGCAAGATGGGTGGCCGCTTTTAGCGAGTAAGACGCAACGAATTGATCTCGATAATATAAAACTGAAAAAGGACGCGAGATATTGTTTGAAAAAAGCGCTCAGTGCTCAGTGCTCAGTGCTCAGGAACAACTTTGATGAATTTTACAAATTGTGGAAAAAGGCAGCCGGAATAAAAAGACTGTGGATTCCGCCGGAGAAAAATTATTGGACTCTTATCAATACTTTCGGGAAAAATGCCTTTTGTATAACTATTGATAATTTGGCAGGGGCAGTAGTTTTGGTGCATCAAAAAATTGCTTACTATTATTATGCGGCCGCTCTGCCTGAAGCCAAGAAACGCTTACTACCATACTCTGTAGTATGGGAGTTAATGAAAGAGGCAAGAAAGAGAGGTTGTAAAGTTTGGGACTGGGAAGGGATTTATGATGAAAGATGGCCAAATAAAGGCTGGAAAGGTTTCACCCACTTCAAAAAATCCTTTGGAGGTTATGAAGTCTCCTTCCCCGGCAGCTTTACTCGGTGGTTTTGACAATATCGCACAACATTTTGAATTCACAGTTAGCGCAGTTTTTGCCGGTGCATTTGAAATCGGAGCGGGAAATTTGATCGGCGTAGTCTAATATTTTTTGCCTGGCCTCTTCGAGTTGGGTGGCAGTGCGAGAGGTACTAAATCTTTTATTTTCTTCCAAATATAGAAGAGTTAATTTAATATCTTGAGGCTTTTTGTTGAAGGGATCGGTTTTAAGAATAGTGGCCGCCAGAGAATAAAAAGATAATTGCAGGTCGTCGACGGCCGTTTTTTGTCTATCTTTGGGTATATTGCCGGTCTTGTAATCTATAATTTCTATTTGGCCGTTTGGCAAAATGTCGACCCGGTCAATTTTGCCGCCAATTTTTAGCGAGGAGGTCAAGGGAATGGTAAACATCTCTTCCACCAGCCGGGGCTGGCGCCGGGGATCATATTCGTGTTCAAAAAAATGAGCAAGAATCCTCTCGCCTTTCTGGAAATATTCCTGCTCGTGTTTTTTATTTAAGTATCCTTCAGAAACCCAATTATTTTTCAAGAGAGCAGACGGGTCTTTGAGAGAAGAGGCAAAAATATCCTTGAGAGAACCGTGGACGGCAATGCCAAAACTTAAGGCAGCGGAAGGAGGGGTGGGGAGTTTAAGAATGTATTTAACTTTGTAATGCAGGGGACAGTCCAGAAATGTCTGGATTTGAGAATAACTCAAATAGTTAATAGTTATTGGTTCGTGGTTCATGGTGGGATGGGGGGTAGGAGTTGGTTGATAATCAAGAATAGAGAGCTGGCCATTGGCCATTGGCTGTTGGCCTATGGCTTTTGGACCTAGAGATTCGATGATGAAGGGGGAGAGCTTTTTCTCGCGCTTGCCTTCGCCGTAAAAATCAGCGGCGGTGAGAAACAATTTATCCCGGGCTCGGGTCATGCCCACATAAAATAGGCGGCGTTCTTCTTGAAGATGAAAATCGCCGGTGGGGAGAATTTCTTTGATAAGTTCGTCGGGAATGGGGATGGGTTCTTTTCTTTCGGAAGTAGGAAAGCGTTGACCTACAAGATTAACCAAAAAGACTACGGGGAATTCCAGACCTTTGGCCGAATGAATGGTAAGAATATTGACGGAATCGTTTTGAGTCCAGTCAGAATCGGTAGCTAATGGCGACTCCCCCAGCTCCATGGACAGATCCAGCCAATCGACGACGGCCCTAACTGAAGCGTCCGAGTGAGTTGATTCAAAGCCCTTAATTTTATTAAAGAATTTGGAAATATTTTGGGCTTGGGCGGGAGTAATGGGATCCTGGTAATCCAACATGGCTTGTAATAAACCAGTGGCTTGTAAAAAGTTGTAAAGAATCTGGCCGGCGGTATCTGTGCGGGAAGCTTCGAGGTGTCTATGAATTAAATTAACAAGGTCTTTAATATTTTCTACTTGAGAAGTTTCAGCCGCCTCGAACAGAGAGATATTTTGTCTTTTGGTGGAATTGGTAAGAAGTACTAGCTCACGGATGGGAATGGCAAAAAAACTCATGGACAGGAGGCGGTAGAAAGAGGCGTTATCAGTAAAGTTGTATAAAACCTTGAGATAGGCGATGAGGTCTTTGATTTCCGGCTGCTTAAAAAGCTGGCCGGGGCCTAAGAATTGGTAAGGAATATCGTGACGGGATAGGGCTCGGATAAAGGGATCGGCGTGAGCGTTGGCCCTGACCAGAATGGCAATATCTTTATGTCCTTCGACTCCGCTCAGGATAAGCTCATTGATTCGCTTAGCCACTGCTTCAGCTTCATTTTCGACGCGGTCGGCATGAATAAATTCAATCTTGTCCCCTTTTACTGCCCGAACGGAAATTAATTTTTTGTCGATTTTTTCAGCTACCTCTAACCGGTCTGGGTTGTTGTGTTGAATTAGGTCATACGCCCGGTCAAGAATTTCCTGAGTGGAACGGTAATTTTGCACCAGAGTCACCAATTTGGCTTGGGGATATGTTTTCCTGAATTGAATAACATTGGAAATGGCAGCCCCGCGCCAGCGGTAAATGGCCTGATCATCGTCACAAACGACCGATAAATCGGCCTTTTTGCCAGCTAGCAACTTAACCAATTCGTTTTGAGCGAAGTTGGTGTCTTGAAATTCGTCGACTAGAATATATTTAAACTTGCCCTGATATTTTTTTAAAATACCTGGCCTAGTGCGAAAAAGTTTGAGAGCGTAAGAAATGAGATCGCCAAAATCTAAAAGGCTTTCGGTGATTTTTAATTCTGTATATTTTTTATATCCTTGGGAAAGTTCATTTTTGGCGTGCTTAAGATAATCGTCCGGGGTGACGTCCTCGTCCTGGAGGCGGCTAAAATGCTGCAAAAGAGCGGCCACAAATTTGTGAGGATTGCCCAGGGGACGATATTGATCTAGATCAAAGTCAAAGAGATGGCGGCGCAACAAATCAACCGAATCAGCCTCGGTCATAAGCTTATATCCAGTATCTAGACCTATCGACAAACCCTCATCACGTAAAATACGATCACAAAAAGAGTGAAAGGTCATGACCCACATTTGGGTATATCCGTAAGGCATGGCCACGTCGATACGCTCCTGCATTTCCTTGGCGGCTTTTTCGGTAAAAGTCAGGGCCAGAATTTCGCTGGGCAGGGCCAGAATTTCGGCAATGAACCACTTTATGCGCTCGGTGACGACGGTGGTTTTGCCGGTACCGGCGCCGGCGATAATCAGAAGTGGACCGGATTTATGCTGAATTGCTTCGAGTTGCCGTAGGTTTAATTTTTTATCCATGAGTTTGATTGTATCACCCTCCTCGGTCCCCCCTCTTAAATTAAGAGGGGGGAAGGGGGGTGATATTATTACGCCATGATAATTTGTGGCATGGATGAGGTGGGGAGAGGAGCGCTGGCCGGGCCGCTGGTGGCCGCTGCCACAATACTCAACGCTCAACGCTCAACGCTCAAATTAAATGACTCGAAGAAATTGACTGCCAAACAGAGATTAAAGATTTATGGGAAGATTAAAAGATCCGGGGCGGTGATTGCGGTGGAGGAGATTTCGGCCAGGCAAATTAACACCCGGGGCATGGGGTGGGCGAATAAAGAAGTCTTTCGCAGGTTAAAAAATAAAATCCCGGCTGATAAATACATAGCCGATGGCAATCTAAAAATTGCCGGTATAACCAGTGTGGTGAAAGCGGATACGAAAATTCCCGAAGTCATGGCGGCATCGATAGTGGCCAAAGTTTTTAGGGACAGAATTATGGATTACCTGCACCGGCAATGTCCAAAATACGGTTGGCAATCAAACAAGGGCTATGGCACCAAATATCACATCTCCGCCATCCGCGAACATGGGGTAACGAAGTATCATAGAAGTAAGTTTGTGAGAACGGCTCTAAAACCTCACCCCTGACCCCCATCCCACTTTCTACCTCTCTCTGTATCTCTCTCCTACGCTTAGGAGAGAGAACGGAAGAGAGAGGTAAATAGGGTAAAATATATCTATGAGCATGGAGAATAAACGCCAAATATTTAGCGCCAATAGAATGCTGTATCGCAGAAAAAATCTCAGGCAAAAATCCACACCCGCTGAAAGTATACTTTGGAATAAATTAAGAAAAAAGAGCTTGGGGTATAAATTCAAAAGACAGTTTAGTATTGATAACTATGTAGTTGATTTTTACTGCCCGGATAAGAAATTAGCAATTGAGCTAGATGGTGAGATCCATAAACAAAGAAAGGTTTATGATGAATACAGAACTAGATACTTAAAGGCGTATGGAGTAATGGAGATTAGGTTTAAAAATATAGAAATAATAGAAAATTTAGGAGACGTTGTTGAACAAATAAAAGCGTACTTACCTCTCTCTAAATCTCTCTCCTGCGCTTAGGAGAGAGAACGGAAGAGAGAGGTTAAATAATATGGATCACGTTGCAATTATGAATAAGTCTTTCGGCGATCTGATTGCCAAGATTTTGAGCAGAGAGAAGAAAATTGAGTCCAGGTGGAGTAAAAATAGAGTCGCGCCGTGGGGGAAAGTCCAGCCTGGAGATACTATATATTTCAAAAACTCCGGCGGGCCGGTTATTGCCATGGCGGAAGTGGAAAAAATAAGGCAATTTGAGAAAAAGGATTTTGACAAAGCTAGAAAATTGTTTAGTGTCTCCAATGTTTGGACTAAGGATAAAAATTATTGTGTGTTGATGTGGCTGAAAAATTCCAAAAAGGTTAGTCCTTTTAAGATCAACAAAGCTGGCTTTGGTTCCGCCGCTGCGTGGCTTTGTTACTTTAATTCCCCTTTAATCCAATCATAATATTTTTTTGCAACATGGGTGACGGGGATGGCAAAAACGCATGGAGTTTCGTATGTGTGAATTTTGTGAATTTCGTCTTCAAGGGCTTGGTATTTAGGTTCCAAGGTTTTGACGATTAAAACAACCTCGGTCGACTCGTCGATCTTGTTGGCTTTTGGCGGCCACCAAAACATGGGTTGCATATTTGGAAAGATGTTGACACAGGTACATAATCTCTTCTCCAATAAATGCCTGCCTATTTTCTTGGCCTGGTCTACGTTTTCGCAAGTAACATAAACCAAAACCATGCCAGTCTTATTTATGGATTGAAGTTTCATAAAGATTCTGCTTCTTTTTTCAAAATCGGGTCAACATTAGTATATCCACCATCGACTATTATATTCTGCCCATTAATGAAACTTGCCCCGTTGGACAGTAGAAACGAAACTACAGTAGCTATTTCTTCATGTTTTGCGTTTCTTCCCAACGGATTATTATCCATGGCTTCTTTTATTACTGGTGAATCCATCCCTGATCCTACCCACCCCGGAGAGATTGAAACTACTCTAATTCCTTTTTTGCCAAATACATTTCCCAGACTCTTTGTTAAGTTTATTAACCCAGCTTTGCTTGCTGAATAAGACAAACTGGCAAAAGATCCAGTTAGCCCATCAGTGCTGGTAATGTTTACTATTACTCCCCCCTCGGGACTAAATTGATTTCTCAAGGTGTGGCTTAAAAGAAATGGGGTATAAAGATTTACTTCCATAACTTTATCCCAATTCTCAATCTTTAGATCATCAAATTTCTCAAAAATTATTATTCCAGCGTTATTCACTAGTCCGTCAAGTTTCAAATTTTTAATGCTTTCGAGAAAATTTAGAGTTTGTTTGCGATCAGAAAAGTCTACTTGATATATTTCTAAGTTTTTTAATTCAGATTTCAGACTTTCTGCTTCTTTTTTTGATATGTTATAAGTTCCGTGAACAAAATATCCATCGGCCACTAGTCTCCTAGCAATTGCCTGTCCAATTCCCTTTGAGACTCCTGTAACCAAAACGGTCTTCATAAAAACATTATAACTTTATTTTAGCGGGTTGAGAACTTTGATATCCGGCATAGGGAAATGGCGAGTGTTGGTAGTTACAAGAATCAATTCGAAATTCTTGGCCGTGGCGGCTATCATGCAATCGGTAATGCTTAGGGTTTTTAGCCGTGGGGTATAATCGCGCCAATATAACCCCGCTTGTTTTGCGGTTTGCTCATCGAGCGGAATAATTATGTGGTTGCGAATGATCTCGTCAGTTTTAATGATTTCTGAAGGAAATATATTCTTGTAAATTTCGGCGACCGTAACAGCGGAGGTATAAGTAACAGCTTTGTCTTTTAGGTTGGCCAGAGCCTTTAAAACCGCGGGGTTTCCCCGAGTTGCCCAAATTAAGATATCCGTATCTAAAAGGTACATGGCTATTTGATATAGCTAAAGTCGCGATCTGCGTTCTTTCTGGTTTCCCGCAGCCATTTTTGAACATCTTTCAGCGTGGCCCACTCGGGGTGATTTTCGGCTGAAAAAACAGGCCTGTGGGCTAATTCTTTGAGCATTTTACTGTATGCGACAGGATCCCATCTTCGGCCTGCCACTAGTCTGGCCGTTTCTTGGCCTTTTTTTGAATCTTTGATAATAATAGTGTCTCCACGCGAAGCTAGTCCAATATAATAGGACAGATCCTGTCTAAAATCGCTTATCGAGACGGTGTGGATCATAATTTGATATTAGTACAATATGTACAGATTGTCAAGAATCGTATTTAATACCTGGGATACATTATGTCATTTTTCATTTCCCGCAGGTATCTTTCGGGGTCGAAAGGGATTTGAAAAGCTTGCTTGAGGACAATCTTGGCGATATGAGCGTTGCCAAGTTGATTGGAATGGATGGTGTCGATGGTGTTGGGCGCTATTCCGGCTTCGGGATTTCCGGAGATATTTTGGAGAGTATAGAATTTGGATAAATCGTATTTTTGAAACTCTTTAAAAAGATCTACTGGAGTAATTTTGGGGCGGGATGATTTTTGAACAAAGCATGGATAATAGTTCTTTTCGTAATTAGCGTTTAGAGTGGGGCTGGCGGTCGCTGGGTCTGAACAAAGGATAATTTGGCCTCGGAACCGATCTAAAGTATCTGTTATGTTTGCCGCGTACGTTTCGGCGGAAACGTTAGTGTATTTATCATTATCACCAAGTTAATAGATGACGAGATCTGAGTCAACAGGAATGATCCCCTTTTTAACAAAGTCGCTAATGTCTCCAGAGGAGGAACCGTCGAAACCGTAATTGAAACAGCGGATTCCCCAAGACGGGGTTATCCAGTCATTAAGCAACTCGGTTAATTCCTCTTTGAGAACATACTCAATAATTTCTCGCCAGTTGGGGTGAATCCACTCGGCAGAAGTAATTGAGTCGCCAATAAAGGCGATCTTAAAACTCTTTTTAGATTCTAAAGCTAATTTAATTGTTTGAAGAAGATTCGTCATAGTTTCTTCCCGAAAAATATCGCGTCTCCGTTTCCATAATAAAATTTTAGGGTTCCCATTGTTTGATAGCCCATCTTGTCCCGATAAAGTTTGTGATCAGCTTCCATTAAAACGTGGGTGTCTATCATTATCGACTTCGCCCCCATATCTAGAGCTATTTTTTCGGATTCTCTTATCAGAATTTGGCCGAGACCTTGGCCCCGACTTTCTGGCAGGACCGCCAAAAGAAATAGTTTTACTTTTTTCCCATCCGGCCACGATAACGGATTTTCTTTCCCTACGTAAGCAACTCCTTGCAATTTTCCACTTTCATCCCTAGCTTCCAGTAAGCTTCCACTATATCCTGCCATATCTTTAAGAGAAAACCATTCGTCAAGCGATTGATTTTGCTCTTTGGAAAACCTGGCAGCGTCTTCGGGATGCAAACTATCATATGCTTTGACAAGTAAACTTCGTAATTCTTCCAGATTGGGGTTTTTTTGAACTTTTATTTGCATATTAATCCTCTAGCCGTTTGGCTTCGTCGGGTTCTTGTAGAGTATGAGTTTGGCTTAGTTTCTGACCCATCACTGTAAAAGATTGATTGACGGAGGACATGGTGTTATAGGAATTGGTGACGTGGCGGCCCAGGACACCCAGATTTTCTTCGACTTTGGAATAGTCTTTTTGGATAGCACGCAGGAGCTGGAAAATCTGGCGGGATTTGGCTTCGAGTTCTTTGCCTTGGAAAGACTGAAGGAGAACTTGAAGATGAGCATATAACGTATTTGGAGAAACGGGGTAGACACGGGCATTGCGGGTAGTGGTGGTTAGTTCACGGATATTCACCACCTCGTAATAAACAGCCTCCGAGGGAATATACATGAGAGCGAAATCCATAGTGCCTTCATCGGGGAGAATATATTTTTTGGAAATGTCGGCGATGTGTTTCTTTACATCAGCTATGAAATCTTTTTTGGCGCCTTCTTCGCCTTTGACCATCTTAGTGAAATTCTCCATGGGAAATTTGGAGTCGATACACAGCAGGCCGGCGTCAGTTTTGAGAACGGCATCCACAATGCCGCCAGATTTAAAACGATATTGAAGGTGAAAGGCGTTTTTGGGAAAAGTCTGGCTAATCATTTCTTTGAGGACTTCTTCTCCCAAACCCCCGCGGAGTTTGGGCGACTGCAAAAATTCTTGCAGAGATTTAATCCCCCGGCCGACCTCGGACATCTCGCCCAAATTTTTCTGGACGTCGGAAATAACCCGGGCGGCATTGTCCAGCCGGTCATTTAATTGGGAAGAAGTGGATTTGAGCCAATCGGTTAAAATTGGATCTTGGGTTGGTCTTTGAGAAAGCCACCGGCGCAGCAAATAAAGAGTGATACCAAAACCCGTTATAATGACTGCAATGACGAGGAAAAATAGACCCATATTGAGTCTAATCATAGCACTTCTGGCCTGGATGGGAGTGGGGGTAATCGTGTGGAAATTACCACCAGTCTGGTGGACAGAGTTATTCGTCGTTAACCTTTTGTCATTAGCTTTGGTTTTGACAGTGGCCTGGGGAATTGGAAAAAGAAAGTTGGGGGTGATGCTGGCATTGGCGATTGTGGGATTACTTCTAATGCAAAGGTTTAGAATTATGGATTGGATGACGGTGGGATTGTGGTTGGTGGTAGTGGGGTTGATATCTTTGATTAATTGAAGTAAGATTTGGCCGATGCAAATATCCAAGAAAAAGGTGAATTCAGTTTTGGAAAAACAATTGTTTGCCACGCTTTGGCAATTGATTACGGATTTGAAGAATCCGAAAGAGGTCGAAATCGTATTGTCCGATTTGCTGTCTGCCACAGAAATTGCCATCGTGGCCAAAAGACTAGCTGTGGCGTATTGGCTGTCTAAAAAACGCAGTTACGAAAATATTAAACAGAATTTGAAAGTGTCTTCAGCGACGGTGGCTGAAGTGCAAAGAAATTTGAAAAGGCCGGGGTGGAAACTGACCATGCAAAAAGTTACTGCAGATGAGTGGGCCAATGTTTGGGAGACGAAGATTAAGAAGATACTAAAACATTAAGACAATAACTCACCCTTAATCCCTCTCTTAATCTAAGAGAGGGGCATTATAGCTTTTATAGCTTCTTTGAGTTAAAATTAAGACATGGACAAAAAGTTTTACGTTACCGCTGCGATCCCATATGTAAATTCTTTACCCCATGTGGGTCATGTTCTGGAGTTTGTCCAGGCTGATGTAATTGCCAGACACCATAAGCTTTTGGTTTGTCGATGAGAATACGCAAAAGTTTTTAGAGCTGACAAAAAAATTAGGGTGCCAATTTGATGTGTGGCAGAAGAGCAGTGACCAAAAAACTCATTTCCCTTCCAGTCAAAAATTGTGGAAATTGTGTGAGAAAGATATTTATAAGAAAAAATACAAAGGCTTATATTGCGTGGGGTGCGAGATTTTTTACGAGAAAGAGGAATTGAGTAAAAACGGAGAATGTTTTGAGCATCCCGGGAAAAAATTGGATGAGGTGGAAGAAGAAAATTATTTTTTTAGTTTGTCTAAGTATCAAGATAAATTAATAGAATTGATTGAATCAGATAAATTACAAATTGTACCCCAAGAACGGAAAAATGAGGTCTTGGCTTTTCTCAAAAGCGGGCTGCAAGACATAAGTATTTCAAGGTCCGTTGAAAGAGCCAGGGGGTGGGGGGTGCCAGTACCAGGAGATTTTAGACAGATTGAATATGTTTGGGTGGATGCTTTAAACATTTATCAATCTGGAATAGGGTTTGGATGGAATGAGGAAAAATACAACAAATGGTGGCCGGCTGATGTGCATGTGATTGGTAAGGGAATTATCCGCTTTCATGCGGTGTATTGGCCAGCGTTTTTGCTTTCAGCGGGTCTTAAACTGCCTAAAAAAATATTTGTGCATGGGTATTACACCGTAAATGGACAGAAGATGTCCAAAACCATCGGAAACGTATACGATCCTGTTCCCCTGTTGGAAAAGTACAGAGCCGACCCGCTGCGGTACTATTGCCTGGCCAAAACTCCGCCATTTACGGACGGGGATTTTTCGGAAGAAAAATTTGTCGAGGCATATAATGCGGATTTGGCAAATGGGCTAGGGAATTTGGTGGCGAGAGTGGCAAAACTTTGCGAGCGCACCAGCCCTCATCCCTCAGCCCTCAGCGCTCAATTTCCTGATAAAATAAAGTCAAGTTTAGATGGGTTTAGATTTGATGAGGCGTTGAAAACAATTTGGGGACGGATTTCTGAACTGGACCAGGCGGTTGAGAAAGATCAACCCTGGAGGCTTGGAGGCGAGAAACTGGAAAAGGTTCTGGAGAGATATGTGGAAAAGATCAGACAAATAGCTTACGCCCTGCAGCCGTTTTTGCCGGAGACAGCAGAGAAAATACTTAAGCAATTTAGAGGGCCGGAGATTAAGAGTGCAGCTCCCCTATTTCCCCGTATCAAATGATATATAGAGTGTTCCACCTCTTAGATGGAACGTATCTTGACAAAATTACGTTGGCTAGCTATTCTAGAAACTAGTTATGCCAGAAGGAACACAAGAACGGCAGCGGGGGCCTGTTAGGTCAGGAGAAAGGGCTGGGTTGTATACGGCGTCTGTGGAGGTTGGTCCGGACGGTATAACAATAAATGGTGATAGAATTAAAGCAGAGGAGCTAAAAGAACTGGGGTTGAAATCGAATCAAGTGCGAAAATTTTTACGACTAATCGGAGATCGGGCCAAAACAATGCTCGGGAGTGATCCAGACCAGGCTGCTCAATTTCAAGTCAAAGTAACCCCTCCCCCTCATCCGGACGCTTCACACTGGTAGCTTAAATTCTATCCGACCAGAGTTAATACTAGGACTTGTTTGTTATACGTAATTCACCGAATGAAGTAAAATGCGTACAGGGTTGCTGTACTTGTATGATCGATTCACATTGCCATTTGCAGGAGTTTGAGGATTTGCAGGCAGTAATAGGCAACGCAAGCAGCGCAGGCATTACAGGCATGATTTGCTGCGGGACTGATGTGGAAAGCAGCAAACAAGTAATTCAAATAGCTAAGCGGTTTGAAAGTGTTTATGCAACTATTGGGGTACATCCAGAATCAAATGATGATCCATTGGAAATCGAAAATTTAATAAACTTTCCAAAAGTTGTCGCCATTGGAGAGTGTGGATTAGATACTGATAATCCCCGAGAAATAAAGTTGTTAAAAATGCAGGTAGATTTGGCAAAAAGACATAATCTTCCACTTATGATCCATAACCGTAAGCAAGATAAGAAAATTTTGGAAATATTGGGCGATTATCCCAAAGTCATATTACATTGTTTTACGGGTGATATGGTTTTTATGAAAGAGTGTGTAAAGAGAGGTTGGTATATAAGCTTTGGAGGAATTGTAACTTTTAAGAGCAGCCACGGCTTGCGGGATGTGGCGAAGGCAGTGCCGGAAGATAAGCTGCTGGTTGAGACGGACGCGCCATACATAACCCCCGAGCCGCTTCGGGGAACGCGAAACGAGCCCAGAAATGTTAAAATCGTGGCAGCTAAGATCGCCGAAATTAGAGGTACTTCAATTAATCAAATTGAGGAAGTAACTGCCCGAAACGCGCGGCGATTGTTTGGAATAGCATGACCAGAAAAAGATTGTTGGAAATATTGCCCGGGTTTATAAGTTGGAATATTATTTTGTTTTTGGTGTGGGGAGGATATTTCTTCCCGGTATTAACCGCATATTTTATTCTGGCCTTTAATGTTTTTTGGCTATACAAAGGGTTTTCTTTGGCGATCACGGCAGCCCTGTCTCATTTAAGGATAAAGGCGGCTCAACATACAGACTGGATGCAAGAGGTAGCTGGATTTGGAGATTGGAAGCAAGTCCGACACATAGTTCTTCTGATGGTGGCCAACGAGCCAGTGGTAACTTATAGGCGAACCCTGGAGGAACTAACTAAACAGACGTTTCCCCTGAAACAAGTCGCGGTGGTGATGGCTACTGAAGAAAGGTTTCCCAACGGGAAGGAAGAGGCGGAAAGATTGCGAAAAGCCTTGGGCAATAAATTTGGGGCGTATTTAGTAACGGTTCACCCGGCAAATTTAGTGGGTGAGGTAAAGGGCAAATCTTCTAATGAGGCCTGGGCGGCCCGGGAGGCAAAGAGAACGCTGGTGGACAAAAAAGGCTGGGATATAAGATACACAACTATTACCTCGAATGACGCTGACGCTAGGCTGGATCGGCAGTACTTTGCTTATTTGACTTTTAAGTTCCTAGATGATCCAAACCGATACGAGAAGTTCTGGCAGCCGGCGGTTGTTTTTTACAACAACATCTGGCGCATTCCGGCTCCAAACAGAGTAGTTAGTTCTATTTCCAGCGTATGGTCGATCAGCTTGTTGATGCGCCGGGACAGGCTGATCAATTTTTCCAACTATACAGCCTCGCTACAAATGATCGATAAGATTGGTTATTGGGACACGGATGTGATTCCGGAAGACTATAGAATATTTTTTAAAGCATTTTTTAAATTAGATGGGCGGGTGGAAGTGGAACCCATATTTTTGCCGTCTTCGGCTGACGCAGCCGAATCGACAAGTACTTGGAAAACATTTATAAACGATTATGAACAAAAGAAAAGGTGGGCCTGGGGGGTTTCAGATCTTCCGCTGTTTATCCGCTGGTATTTGAATGAGCCAAAAGTGTCGTTTTTTAATAAGTCTATCCGGATTTTTAGATTGCTGGAAGATCATATTATGTGGCCGGTGAACTGGTTTGTGATTACGGCCGGAGTGACTGTCTCAACACTGATTAATCCAAATTTTCTAAGAACGTCAATCGGTTTCATGCTGCCAAAAATTTCTTCGGCTATTTTGTCAGTGGCGTTGGTGTTTTTAATAATAATTCTAATCGTCGATGCCAAAAATCGACCCCCAAGGCCACGGGAATTTCCCAGATGGAGAGCGTGGCTGGGTCCTCTGGAGTTTGTTTTGATGCCACTGGTGGGATTTTTCTTCGTGTCTTTGCCGGGACTGGACGCGCACACCAGGTTAATGCTGGGCAGATATCTTGAATATCGGGTCACAGAAAAGGTAGTTTAACGTTTGGTATCATAGGGCTATGACGCAGTGGACTGAAAGCTTATGGGGCGATGAGGGGTTTTCGGCCATGGCTATCCAACGCCCGTTTGGCCAAATGCTGGGCGTCATCATGCGCGACACTGCCCCACCCCTGTTTTATATTGTGGGTTGGATTTGGGGGAGGTTATTTGGATTTTCTGAAGTTTCTTTACGGAGTCTGACATTACTCCTGATGGTGGGCACCAGTATTTTTGCGGTTCTAATTGTTTACAAAATTCAAAAGAGTAAGCACGTAGCGATCTTGGCCGGATTATTGGTATTGTTTAATCCTTTCTTGGAACGATTTGCTTTTGAGTGGAGGATGTATGCGATGCTCGCATTTACGGTAACCGGGTCAATTTATTTTTGGATGCAAAAGAAGTGGACTGGCTACGTAATTTTTACTCTAGCGGCACTGTATACTCATCATTTTGCCTTGTTCACCGTCGCCGGGCAGGTGTTGTGGCACTTAATATTTGAATTCCAATGGGGGAAGCCAGCCACTTATTTTAAACAACTGCGGCCTTATTTTCTGGTGGGCTTGGGTTATTTACCCTGGATTTACCCCATGTATTTACAAATTACGAGAGTCAAAGGTAGTGGATTTTGGTTATCTGTCCCACCACTATCTGAATTGCCTAAAGAAATTTTCAACTTTGTCTCGGCCGGGATTCCTGAGAAGTGGAGGTGGGCCATAGTGGGATTGGGGCTTCTTCTAGTTGGTAAAGACTGGAGACTGGTGGGGAAACCTTGGATCAAGCTGTTGGTGGTGTTTTTCGCTCCCGTGGGGTTATCTCTGATAGTTTCTTATTTACTTACTCCCATTTTTTATGATCGGTATTTATTGTCCGTATCAATTTACCCATCCCACTAAACGTCCATTTAAGCAGTTGGCTATGTATGTCAAATCAGAACAACGATCAGGTGATTACCTGGTGAATTACAATGGTCGAGCTCATCACTTATGGGAAAGTAAATATTACGGCATTCCCGCTCCCATTTATGTTCCGGGTAAACCTTTGCCTCTCTATGTAGGAACGGCCCAGATGACTCCCCAGGATACTATCAGTAGCTTGCCCGCCCGGATTTCCGGCAGATTGGGGGTAATCTCCAGTGAACCCGCAGAACGAATCTCTCTACCCGGGTACCGGCTTATCGAAGTTCAGCGTTTTGGCGAGTTGTCTGTTAGTTGGTGGCGATGAACAAAATTCTGGTTTTCTTGTTACTGGGAGCAATACTCCTGCGTTTACCTTCTCTTTTTGAACCAAATCGGTATGCCGATGAAGATATATATTTGACTGTTGGCATGGCTTTGCGGGAAGGCCGGGTTTTGTATCGGGACATTTACGACAATAAACCTCCTCTAATTTATTTTACCGCGGCCGTGGCCCAGAACGTAGCCAATTTCAGATTTATATTACTGCTCTGGAATTTGATACATGTGGCAATTTTTTACCAGCTGGCCAAACTAATTCTGGGAAATAACCGGCGCATGGCCATCGTTTGTATTTTATTTGTAATATTATCTACTTTGCCTTTATTGGAAGGTAATATTGCCAACGGGGAAATTTTTATGATTATGCCCATTACCGCGGCGATGTGGCTGTTTTGGAAAAATCAGGCATCCGGTTCTTTCAAGTTTTTTCTGGGGGTGGGGGGGTTGTTGGCCTTTGGTTTTTTATTCAAAGTTACCGCTGTATTTGAAACAGGGGCGGTGGGTATTTTTCTGTTGTTTTACCAACCGGTTTATAAATCTCTGGTAGACAAAAGGATCTGGGGACTTATCTTGGGATTTGGACTGCCAATTATTATTGCTGGAGAGGCTTATGTCAGATCAACCCTGTTGCAAAACATTGGCTACCTGTCTTCCTGGACGGGCGGATCCGGTGGCGGCCTTTTGGAGCGGGCGGCACTGGTATTTACCCTCATGGGTTTAGTCTTTCTGGCGCGCCACAAACTCAATCGCTCTTTTATATTCTTGACCGTGTGGTTACTTATGTCTTTACTGGGAGCTTTGTTATCCTCAAGACCATATCCCCATTATTTATTACAAGTTGTGGTTCCGTTCATCTTGTTGGTGGCGGCAGTTACTCTGTCTCGAAAAGCTCTGGCCTGGTCCATGGTTGCTTTGACAACGGCATTTACCTTGTGGCAGATAAGGACGGTCGGTTTTTGGTACTACCGTTCCTGGCCTTACTATCTCAATTTTCTACAATACACGACGGGGCAAAAATCCAAATCAGAGTATGACGATTTCTTCCAGGGGGTATCCAGAAATAAAGATATCTCCAGTTATGTGGAGCAACACACTCAACCGGGAGAGCGAATTTTTGTATGGGGGACAGAACCGGCCATCTATGTCTTAGCCAACCGCTTACCGGTGGGCAAATATGTAACCAGCTACCATATTCGGGATTTTGACAAAACCGGGGAAACTTTCTCTCAAATTCAAGCCGCTCTCCCCAAGACTATCGTAATATTTGCATCAGAAGGCGATTATTTGGGATTTGTCCCCTGGGTTAAATCTCATTATCCACTCGCCCGAGAGATACAAGACGCACGAATTTATTTACAGCCCAGCTTTTGAAGCATACAATCAAATGATGATATCTAAAATTGAGACGTGGATCCGTACCCGCGAGGTAATATTGATTATTTTGGCCCTGGTGGTTTTATTGCGGATTCCCAGCCTGTTTGAGCCGTATTGGTATGGGGATGAAGGAATATATTTGACGGTGGGCCGGGCGATGAGACAGGGAGTGGAGTTGTATCGGGGAATCTACGACAATAAACCCCCGCTGATATATACGCTGGCGGTGGTGGCTGACGGAAAGCAATTTTGGTTTAAATTCATACTGATGCTGTGGGGTGTGGCCACGGTGGCGGTGTTTTGGAACGTCTCCCGATGCCGGGTCTGGCCAACCGCGATTTTTGCTTTATTGACCACCTTGCCGCTGTTGGAAGGCAATATCGCTAACGCGGAATTGTTTTTTTTACTCCTAACCGTAGGGGCGTTTGGTCTGGTGTGGAAAGATGATAGTTTGAAAAATATTTTCGGGGCGGGGATATTGTACGGGGTGGCGGGATTGTTTAAAACACCGGGCTTGTTAGAAGCGGCGGTATGGCCTACTATATGGCTGGTAAGCCGGGATAAAGAGTGGCTGAAGAAATCGGGGTGGATGGGAGTGGGGGCGGCCATACCGATGGGGCTGGCGGCGATTTATTTTCTGGGACGGGGGACTCTGCCGGAATTTATAACGGCGGCCGGCGTAAAAATGATCCCTTATCTGTCCAGCTGGAACGTGAATCTGCCGGTAGTGGGGACGCTGTGGGGGAGAGCAATATTGCTGGTTAGCTGGTTAGTTGGTTTATGGTTAGTTAGAAGGAAGATACCCAGAACCGTTGTTATCATGGGGGTGTGGTGGGGAATAACGCTGTTTGCGGCCCTGCTTTCAGGCCGGCCGTATCCGCATTACTTGCTGCAAATGGTGCCGGTAGTTAGCCTGGCGGTGGGAGCTATGCTGTGGAAAGAGAAAAAAGGAAAATTAGTGTGGCTAGCCATGGCTGGAGTAACCATAGCGGCGGTGGTAGGTTTTAAGTTTTATGTTTATCCGGTGGTGAGCTACTACCAAAATTGGGGCAAGTGGGTGTTGGGACAGCAGAGTCATGAAGCGTATATGCAATGGTTTAACCCCCAGGTAAAAAATAATTACGAGATAGCCAAGTTCATCAAAGCCGGGAGTGGGAGAGACGAGAGGATTTTTGTGTGGGGAGACGAACCGATGATTTATGCGCTTTCCCGCAGGCTGCCAGCGACTAAGTACACGGTGGAATATCATGTAAAGGAATTTGGAGCGCAGAAAGCGACTGGGGAGAAATTGAAAGAGATGAGACCGCGATATGTTGTTTTTTGGGGGGATGGAGAAAATCTTCCGGGTCTGGCGGAACTACTAAAAGAAGAATATATACTGGAAACAAAAGTGGGAGAGGCCCAAGTGTACCGGCTATTTGGCCATAGATTATGAAAGTATGCTAACGTTGGAAAAATTGGCTTTGTGGAATTGGCGGGTGGTAACCGCAGGGGTGGTGGTGGGAGTGGGACTAGTGGCCATGTATTGGAGAAGTCTGCCGCCCGAGGTGCCGCTGCTGTACAGCCGGCCGTGGGGACAAGATCAGTTGGTCAGTCCATATTTTTTGATAATCGCGCCGGTTTTTTCAACGACGGTGGGAGTGCTTTTAGGCTGGGTGGCTAACAAATCGGGGGAAGAAAAGCTGTTGCCGATTATTATCTTGGTGTCGAGCATGGTAGTGCAGATTATTACTATTCTGGGATTAGTGAGAATTGTAATGCTGGTTGTATGATCCCCTTTCTGGCGGCGGCAGCTGTTTCCTGGATAGTAACCAGATGGGTGGTAAAGGCAGGTAAATTTTTAAGAATTATCGACGATCCGGCCCAGCACAAGCATCCCAAAGTAGTCCATGACAAACCTGTTCCCCGGGGCGGGGGGATCCCAATTTTTGCGGCACTACTAACGGTGTTGTTATTCACGCCACCCGGTAAGCAAATCTGGGGGATAATAATTGGCGCGGCGATACTGGCGGTAGTGGGATTTCTGGACGACAGGTTTAAGGAAAAAATCTCGCCTTACTTGAGATTGGGGGTAAATATCCTGGCGGCGCTAGCTGTCATCGGGGCGGGCATAGGTATTGCTTATATTACTAATCCCTTAGGAGGAGTGGTGGATCTATCGTGGCCCAGGTGGTGCATTGGATCGCACTGCGTGTGGATTTTGTCGGACGTATTCGCCTTGGTGTGGCTGGTGGCCATGCAAAATATTGTGGGCTGGAGCAGCGGAGTAGATGGGCAGCTGCCGGGGTTTGTGGTGATCGCGGCGATAACGATTGCTATTTTGGGATGGAGATTTAACGCGGACTTTGGCCAATGGCCGGTAATAACCCTGGCGGCAGTGGTAGCCGGGGCGTACACCGGATTTTTGCCCTGGAACTGGTACCCGCAAAAAATTATGCCGGGGTATGGGGGAAAAAGCCTGGCCGGGTTTCTGCTGGGGGTATTGGCTATTATGTCCGGAGCCAAAGTGGGAGCGATGCTGCTGGTTTTGGGAATACCGTTTATCGACGCGGCCCTCGTCGTCATCAAACGTTTACGGGAAGGGCGCAGTCCGGTGTGGGGAGGGAACGAACACTTGCATCATTACTTGTTAAAGCGGGGGTGGGGAAAGAGAAGAATCGCTTTATTTTACTGGATCGTCGCGGCGGTGATGGCGACGGCCGCCCTGCAATTGAATAGTGGATGGAAGTACTTTACAATGGCCACAGTCGCCTTAGTGGTTGGCGGAGTAGTTTTATGGCTGCAAGGATTTTTGACCTTCTCAAAACGGCCCGGCCCAGACAGTGGGTAAAGAACCTAACGCTATACGCGGGGCTGATTTTTACGGGAAATGTACTTTCAAACCAGGTGTGGTGGAATAACTTTTGGATAGTAACTGAAGGTATTGCGGCCTTTACGTTGGTGGCTGTCTCGATTTATTTTCTAAATGATCTGGTAGATATCAAAGGCGACCAGGCCCACCCGTTTAAAAAATTCCGGCCGGTGGCGGCGGGGAGAATTTCTAAGACACTGGTGACAGCCGTGTTTTTAGCCGCGGGTGCGGTAGGATTGGGGTGGGCCAACACGCTGTCTCCACTGTTTTTTTTGACGGTCTTAGGATATTGGGTTCTGCAGATTTTGTATTCTATTGCGCTGAAGAATGTAGAGGTGGTAGACGTCTTTATTATAGCTTTGGGATTCTTTTTGCGGGTGCTGGCGGGAGCGATTGTCATCAACGCTCATTTATCGATTTGGTTTTTACTGTGCGTGATCTCGGTGTCGCTGTTTTTGGCGGCAGGTAAAAGACGGGCGGAGTTGGCAATCCTCACAGAAAAGGGCGCCGCGGCTCACCGCAAAGTAATGGGGAGATACACGGCGGACATTCTTGACCGGTACGTGGGCATGTTTGCTACCTCTTCTTACTTATCTTGGGCGCTGTACACCTTTAATTTTTACGAGCAGGCGCCGTCACAGGTGCCGGCATCTTTAATTTTGCTGTCGCGGACTTTAACTATTAACAAATGGCTGATGGCTACCATTCCGGTAGTGATTTTTGGCATCATGCGCTACATCCGGATTATCTATGACGGGGCCCGGGCGGAAACTCCGGAAAAAGTGATTTTGTCCGATTTGCCGCTTCTAATGTCGGTAGCGACGTGGGGAGCGATAGTGGTAGCAGTATTGTACCTGGGACCAAGTTAAAGATTACTCAAATTTGTCTGCATATTGGGCAGAAATCCAGCCAGAGGTGGTAGCCTCTAGATCAACCTTGATAAGATACCAACCCGTAATTTTATCTAAGAGAGGATACTTGTCGCCGGGTTGAATCCGGCCGATTTCTTTGGCCCCGGTAGAGGCGGTCTGGCGGACACGCAAGAAGCCGGTGGGAGTGTCTTTAATTTCAACGTAGGGCTTCTCTAGAATAGCTGAAGGCGTAGCCTCGGGCGTGGGCGAGAGAGCAGGGAGACTGGCCAGCTTAACATTGACGTTAAGTTTGTATCCCAAAACAGCTATGGCGGACACGGTGCGGGGAGTAAAACCGGGGGCAGTGATGCCGATTTGGTGATCGCCGGCGGGGACAGAAGGAATTAGTAAGGGAGAAAATCCTTGTGGCTGACCGTCCAGAGTAACCGAGGCAGAATCCGGGCTGGAGGTGACTACGGCCAGAGAAGCGACCTTTCCTGACTGGGGCTCGAGGTTGACCACTTCGCCGGAGGAGGCCGGATCAGAGTCGCCAAAATCCCGTTTGACCACGGTGTAGGTATTGGAGGTGAGGCGGACTTTGGTCTGATACGAAGTTAGGAATAAGGAAGTGGAAGTGGGAATGAGTTTGATGGTGACTTCACCGGGTTTAAAAATTTTCTCCAGAGGTGCTTGGCCTAACTGAACGTTGTCTACATAAACCGAGGAAGTGGGGGTAGATTCGACACGCAAACCGGCGTTGGGCTTTCTCCCTTGAAAGTAACTAAAAACCCCAAAGCCGATGGCTCCAGCCCCGGCCAAGATCAGGATAATGGCGACAATCTTCTTTCCCACGGCTAAATGATATCATATTTTTGCTTTGATTTTTGGTAAGTACGCAACTTTTCGAGCGAGGGAGGTTATGTGCCCAGGATAATACATAAAATCAAGAAGTTTGGCCGTATCTTTTTGACCGTACCCAAGTTTGAATTGATGAGGTCCATATTGACACACCTTTCTTTCGAATAAGTCCAACCTTAAATGTAGTATTTTCTTTATACTTTCCAAAAAGGGTTTGCTTCCACTGGTAAAATTGCTTCGAATGTTTGTGTAAAATCTACCGTTTTTGGTGTGTCTATAGCGGACAAAATGTGCACTACCGTCCCCATCAAAATAGCCTCTAATAAAATCTGGGAGGAATTGTTCTGGAAATTTTGGGAAGGTGATGCTGGTTGATTTATGGGGAGTTCCTCCCAACTTTGATAATTCTAAATAAAGCTTTTTAGAGCAAATAATGAGGCTGTAGGAATTTCTATCGTCAACAACTGGAGAATTTGAGGTAAATGAATTTCTAATGTTAATTAAGTGGTCTTTGTCCTTTGAAGAAAATATTATTCTGTATGACCTCATGTGTCTCATGTGCCCGTCGGCGTACCAAAATCCTAAAACATAAGCCATTTCGTGTGTCCATGAGGAAAAGAAGTCTTCGTTGAGAAAGTATTTTCTAGAGTGATACGGCATAAAGATAATAATATACCGAATAAAATACGAAGTTAAGTATGGGACTGAGCTTCTTTCGTGATAAAATGGGTCAGATTGGCCGAGTGGTGAAGAAGTCTAACACGACGGTCCGCAAAACCGTTATTCGCGGGTGCGATTCCCGCCTCGGCCTCAATGGCTAACAGATCAGAATCAGAACCCGCAGTATCTTTTGAACTTTTGTCAGAAATATATAAAGTTATGGGGGCTCTCTTTGGTTTAACCGACGTACTTCGTTTTCAAGGTACTCCGTACATGTCTCTGGCGTTTTCCGAAGGCTACCGGAACCCGGTGGGGGGTCATATATCTGAGTGTTTCCAGTTATGGTATCTGTTACGTTTGGCAATGCCAAAATTGGCTGAAGCGGTTGACAGCAATAGAGTTTACGACTTATTGGTCAATCACGATAATGGTGAGTTAGGTAACGGGGACGTAACTGCTTACAGCCAAGCTCAGGGGGTCGATAGTGGAAAGATGGGAGAGAAGCTAGTGATGGAAAAGTTGGTAAAGGGACTGCCCAATGTTTTCCGAGATCAAATTTTAAAAGATCATCAAAATTTTGAGTTGCCTTCGGACGATGATTTGGAAGCTCAAATCGCTAGACTGGTGGATTCTGTCTCAGGAAATTTGGTGGTTTTGTTGCGGGGAGACGATTTGGCTCCTTATTCTGAAATTGCAGCAAAAATTTTGGGCTTGAGGTTTATCTCCAAGGCGGCCAGATTAATCCAAACCTTGGAGGCCCGAGATTATTTTGAAGCTGGGGACGAAGTCCGCGCTTTAGCTGAACATCACTTGCAAGAATATAATATTCGGGGAGTGGATATTAATCCCGAAACATTGGCCAAAAAGTAGATCTTCTTTCCTACTTCGTATTTTCTTCGGCTCGGGTTGACTTTTGGTGAACTACAGGTTATACTCGTGGCAGTTCTCCCCAAAAGGGAGAATTTTTTTATGTGGAAGAAGCTTATAAAACTGGTGTCCCGCAAGGGCCTTAAGCGCTGGGTGGGGTTGGTGATGGCTGTTTTGGCAACGGTGGCAGCGGTTTGGGGGCCTTTTCCTACTCTGGCTGCGGATACGGGCGGAGCCGGGTTGGCAACACTGTCCGAAGGAGCAATTGAAGTAGTAACCAAGGAAACGGCCCAGGTGCCGGTGGAAAACTACAAAATTTCCCAAGGATACCGTTTCTTCCATCCAGGGGTAGATTTAGCGGCCAAACTCGGCGAGCCGGTCAAGCCGGTGGCTAAAGGTAAGGTAATCTTAGTAGCCTACGACAAGTGGAATTACGGGAACCATATAATCATAGACCATGGAGGCTACCAGTCTCTGTATGGCCATTTGTCCAGAATTAACGTTGTCGAAGGCCAAGAGGTAGATACGGAGACGATCATGGGCGAAGTGGGCTCAAGCGGACGGTCTACCGGGCCGCATTTGCACCTGGAAATCCGCGAAGGCGACAAAACCGTCAACCCCAAATCCGTGCTGGATATTAAGTAAGTTTCTATGGTGTTTGAAGGTCGGCGCGAACAGCCCGGTCAAGGTAAATTTTGATTAGAGATTGATATGGCACGTCGCGGCGATTGGCGGCAATTTTTACGTCTTCCAAAAGTCCCTTGGAAAGACGGAGAGAGATTGTTTGGGTGGAGAGCTTAAGGTTAGGAAACCTGGCCCGATGCATTTTAGAGAAATCGAAGTACAGGGAAGTGTCGGCGGTATCCCAGAACTTTTGTTCCTCGGCTAGGGTTTTGAATTTAGGAATGGTTCTAAATTGTTTGGTTTTCATATTTTTGCCTTTCTTTATGCCCCATCTGGCGAGCCGAAATAACTCTGATTTTTTTATTCCTGAGAGTAAAAATAACGGCTAATAATTTGTTGTTGGTTTTTCCTAATAGCAACCAACGAGCTTCGGTTTGTGAATGAGTTGGATCATTGGAAATCAGAGCCAAATAGTCGAGAAAGGCCTCCTCACTTTCTAGATTTCCTTTGTCCCAATCAAATTCAAGGTTCCCCTCAAATTGTTTGGGCATATAATTTGTATATTTCTATAATATACACTCTTGGGTTATTTTGTCAAGTAGTATTAATTTGCTAATTATGGTCGAGGAGGTGGCATCCCAAGTCCCATTGGGGTTGACTTTGGCATAGCCTTCAATAAGAACTTTAACTTTATTCACAATGCTCGAAGGTGGTTACCGCCATTAACATAAATTTCCTCACCATTTAAGTATTCGGCTTCGGGAGAGTCGAGATAATAAATTACTTTAGCCACGTCTTCGGGAGTGCAGTTACGACCCAGGGGGTTATTCTTGGCCATGGAAGCCCATCCTGCGTCGTCAACTCCCCAAGGGCCCCAAAGAGGCGTGCGGGTGACTCCGGGGCTAACGGAGTGGGTTCGAATGCCGTATTTCGCAAAAGCAACTGCGCAAGTTTTAGTGAAGTTCATTTTGGCAGCTTCGGCGGCGGCAGCTGCAGGGAAACCTGGTTGTGCCTCGTGAGCCCACGAAGAAGTAATGTTGATGATGGTGGCCCGACCAGGTTTTTTGAGAAGAGGAAGGGCGTGCTTAGTCATCAGGAACGTACCTTTAGCTCGAACGTCGAACGTTTCATCCCACTGTTTGGAGCTCATTTCTTCTATGGAAAGGTTGTAATCAACTGTGGCGTTGTTAACTAAAAGATGGAGTTGGCCCGAAATCTTAGAGATATTAGCAATTACTTTCTTAACACTTGTTTCGTCCCCGACGTCTAAGTAATAAATCGCTGCTGATTTGTCTTTGCCAAACCGCTTTTCAGCTAAATTCTGGTCCCTGTAATAAGTGATGTGAACGAAATATCCCTTGTCTAAGAGATACTTGGCAGTTCCTGCGCCAATACCACGGGAGGATCCAGTGACTAGAGCAATTCTTTGGGAAAATCTATTCACTGGGGCTATTTTAGCATCCTCTGTTTGTGGAGCCAACGAAGAAGGACGGCGCAACTTCTATCCTCACTTATTTCTCCAGATAGGGCAAGTTTCTTGGCTGCGTTAAAAGAAAACCACATGGGTTTGATGTTTTCTCCTGCTTCCAAATTTTGCGAGCGTAGCTTTTGGAATTTAGACACTACGAAATAATGCAAATCCCAAACTATTGTGGCTCCGTAAACAGAAGTCCAAATATGCTTTATTTCTACAGGATCTATTCCCACCTCATCACTTGCTTCTTTTTTTGCGGCCTCAAGCGCTACCGACAAAATGTCTCCCCCCGACTTAGTAAAATTGTTGTAATTAACCAGGGTGTCAAATACTTTTCCCCCTGGGAGTCTGTAATCAAAAGATTTAATTTCCTCGCGGTATTCTTTAGTTAACAAGGTTTGATTACCCTTGATTATTAGTAACCTAACCCCGGGCGACCGTCTAGCAAATTCGCGCTTAGCGTCTTGTACTACTTCAACAATTTTCCCCCGAAAAACGATGTTTTCTGGTTGAGTAGATTTAGAAACCATGAGGTGATTTTAGCACTTAAAACGGCATTACTTCTGCTTCGACCTCTTTTTCTTTCGTTCGATATTGGTAAAGAGCGTATGTTTTAACATCTCTACCATGCTCTATTGAAAATATATGACTTCTTTCAAAAATCCTTGTGGGGAAATCTTTATGGTTTCTTGTGAGCAAATATAATCGTTGATATCTCTTAAGAAAACAGCCCAAGATTATATCTGTAAGCTCTACGCCTTCAATTTCTTGGGCGTATTGTTCTAGTGTTGGTATTATAAGTTCCGATATTTGTTTATCCATTGGAAGCGGTGTACCGACGATCTCTATAAAAAGATTGTTTTTATCAATTAATTTTGATTTTTCTTTAGTTCTCACAAACTCGCATCTAACAAAATCGCAGGATACAAAAACTACTTCGTTCTCCAAGGCGGTATCGAAGAAGCCTTTATAGTTTTCTTTATGACTGAAGAGATCTAAAAAGAAATTTGTATCAATTAAGATCGTTGAACCTTTAGGCAGCGGTATATTTCCCATATTCCGAGGATGTTTCGTCAAAAGGGTTTCCTATTTTTTTTATCAGGTAAAGTACTTTTTTGACGTTAATTTTTTTACTTTTTGTCTTAAGTTCGGAAGCGTCAGCTCTTTTTATTCTTTTTCTGTTCATTGAGGATAGTATAACAGAAAACTTCAAACGCTAATAGTCTTCGCCCGTGCCGCCGGGAGTGGGACCGGGAGTGGGGACATCCTTCTTTTCAATCAATTCTGTGACTAACGCTTCGGTGGTCAAGATCATGGTGGCTACGGAGGCGGCATTTTGCAGGGCGGAGCGGACGACTTTGGCCGGATCGATGATACCAAACTTCGTCATTGAACCGGTGACCCCGCCATCGGCCACGTTGACGCCAAAATCGGCTTCTTTAGCCTCGACCACTAATTTCAGATAATAGCCATCATCTAAGCCGGAATTTTTGACCAGCCAGCGGAAAGGCTGTTCTAAGGCATGACGGAGAATATCCAAACCCACCTTTTCATCACCGGTCAGTTTAAGAGTATCCAGGGCTTTAGCGGCCCGGATGAGAGTGACTTCACCACCGGGAACTATCCCCTCCTCAACGGCAGCTTTGGTGGCCCCGACGGCGTCTTTGACCCGCTCCTTGCGGTCGTTCATTTCTACTTCTGTTGCAGCGCCGACGTTGATGACGGCCACGCCGCCGGCGAGCTTGGCTAGTCTCTCTTCCAGTTTTTCGCGGTCATAGTCGGAAGTGGTCTTGGCCAGTTCTTCTTTGATTTGGGCAATGCGGCCGGAGATGGCAGATTTGGCGCCTTTACCGCCGATGATCCGGCAGTTGTCTTTGTCTGCCCAGACTTTGTCCGCCCGGCCCAGATCTTCAATCTTGACGCCCTCGAAAGTCCGGCCGGTGTCTTCGGAAATAACGGTGCCGCCGGTGAGAATGGCGATATCTTCCAGCAGGGATTTTCTGCGGTCACCAAATCCGGGGGCTTTGACGGCTAAGATATTAAAGGAGCCACGGAGCTTGTTGACGACCAGAGTGGCCAGGGCTTCGCCTTCCAAATCGTCAGCGATAATGACCAGAGATTTAGAAACCTTAATAAAGTTCTCCAAAAACGGCAGCAGGTCCTGGATAGAGGTGATTTTTTTGTCGGTAATCAAGATATACGGGTCTTCAATAGCCGCCTCCATTTTGGCCGGGTCGGTGACGAAGTAGGGGCTGGCGTAGCCTTTATCAAACTCCATGCCCTCTTTGTATTCAATATCAATAGTCAGGCCTTTGCCCTCTTCGACGGTAACCACGCCGTCGCGGCCGACCTTATCCAAGGCTTCGGCAATTTTGGCGCCGATTTCGGCATCGCCGGCACTGATAGTTGCTACCTGGGAAATTTCATCGTGGCCTTTGATGGGCTTGCTGATTTTTTTGATCTCCCCCACTAAGGCTTCGACTCCCTGGTCAATGCCGCGTTTGATAGCCATAGGATTGCCTCCGGCGGTAATATTCTTCATGCCCTGATTAACAATGGCGGCGGCTAGGGCGGTGGAGGTGGTAGTGCCATCGCCGGCGGCGTCATTGGTTTTTTCGGCGGCCTGCTTAACCAACTGGGCGCCCATGTTTTCAAATGGATCAACCAGATCTATTTCCTTGGCTACGGAGACACCGTCGTGGACGACAGCCGGGGCGCCCCATTTCTTGTCCAGAGCTACGTTGCGGCCTTTAGGCCCGAGAGTAATGATGACAGCCTTGGCCAGAAGATTGACCCCCCGCACCAAAGCCTGGCGGGCCTCATCGGAAAATTTTAATTGTTTTGCAGACACGCCAGAACGTCCTCAAATTTAACAAATAAATATTCCTTGTTATCGAACTTGACTTCGTTGCCGCCCCATTTTTTGTAAATTACTTTATCGCCCTTTTTGACGGGAGATTTTTTGGTGACGCCTTTGTCGGTCATTTCGTCGGGGCCGGCGGCCAGAACGGTGCCGGTTTGGGGTTTGTCGCCGGTGGCGGAATCAGGCAGATAAATTCCGGAAGTAGTTTGTTTGGCCTGCTCGTCCGGCTCAATTAAGAGATAGCCGGCCGTGGGCCGGATTTGGTCTAAAAGGGACTTTTTATCACTCTTGCTCATAGTTTGCCAACCATATATACCAAACGAGGCTAAAGGTTGTCAAGGGGGAAGATTGTCCGCTCATAATTCCTTACTTAAAATGGAATGTTTTGTTCGGCGTCGGGTTCTGCCATGTTTTTAGAATCAGAAACGCCATCTTGAGTTACAGGAATTAGATGGGGGCACGTTCTACGACCCCAATCTGCTGCGAGACATTCGCCTTTTTCTGGGCCACCGATTTTCCAATTTGGAGAGAGATAACAGCAGCCTCCTGTTACCCCGTAACAGATGACGGGAAATGCGGCAAGTACGTCTTTGAGGGCCATGGCGCGGATTATAGGCGATGTTGTTATGTTGTCAACAGCGAAGGTGTTGATAGGGGGGTTAAACTTTAAAGAATGAGGTCTAAAACAGAGGTGGCAGACACATCTCCTGAAATTGATGTGTCCACGTTGGGGTCAGCGCTGTTAGCGTTGACCAGAAATGAAACTGATATGAAATGGCGAGTGGTGTCCGAGCTACCGGAAAACATGATTTTGGGCCTGAATATTAGAGAAAGAAACCCTAGTCATGTCGCTTTGTTGGCAGCAAGTATTTTAGAAGAGGGGCAAATTCAGGAGTGTGTGGCTGACCAATTTGGGGGAAAGACTCGGGTGTGGGCTGGGCAACATCGCTTTTGGGCGGTAGAATCAATAAATAATATGGCCCACGAGGCCGGATTAGATCAGAGGTTGAAACTAAGGGTCAGGGTGCATGACGGGGAGTTTACGCTGGATCAGATTCTGGCGGTTCAGCTGGCAGAGAACTTACACAACCAGATGAGACCGGAGGAGGAAGCGGCGGCAATAATGTCTTTATATAAACTGTACCTCCAGGTTTCCGTTGACCAACCAAGAAGCGTGGCAGATCTGGCCAGAAGGATTGGGAGAGGAGAGACGAAAGTAAGAAATGCATTGTCATTCATGAATCTCGATGAAAATGTGCGCAAGTTGGTTGAGAGCGATGGAATATTTTACAGTCTGGCTGTGCAGATAGCCCGACTGCCGCTGGAGAAACAGTTTAGGGCGGCTAATAGAATAATTATATATAACCTGGACAGCAGTGGTGCGGCGCGATTGATTGAGGAAACTCTGGGAGAAGGAAAGCAGTTACCGGGGTTGTTTAGCGGACAACAGTTGGAGGTTTTAGCTAAACAAAACGGCAGACTGGCTTTTAGAAACGCCGCCGATAGGGCGGCGAGAGATGCCGACGGTTATTTTAGAAGAGTTCTGGCGTTGATAAAACTCCTAGATAACCCGACAAAAGCCGAGGCTACTGAGCCGATTTTGGATATTCTCGCAGGTTTTATCTCCTCCGGCCGCGGATTTCTTGCTGAATTGGACGACGCCTGTCCCGGACTTACCAGTCAAATATTGTGGCACGTAAACGAAATTGTACGAAGGACTAAGGATTAAGGCGGGGGTGGAAAAAGGCGGAGTGGAGGGAGACGCGTTCGGAAGTCATTTTGGGAAGCATATATAGGTATTGTGGCAAGAAGAACAATAAATTTAGCAATTTCCAAAATACCTCACCCTGGCTACCAGCCTTCCCTCTCCTAAATTTAGGAGAGGGACCGAGGGTGAGGTGTTTATACGCTACCGGGAGATATTTGCTGGCCCAGGAGTTGGAGCGCAAAAATTGGGCGTGGATGTGGGCACGGTTCCAGAGGGGTTTGGCTTGCAATATTTCGTGGGCGATATATAAATTTCTAATTTCTAATTTCAAATTTCTAGTGTCTAACCAGAGATTGGGGCAGATTTTGTTGGGGGCGGAGGTTTGGCCGGGGAAGCGGCGGAGGCGCCATAAATATAAATTGACGAAGAAGCGGGTTATCCAGAGAGTGTTGGGGTGAGTGACAATCATAATATCAATGTCGTCGTCTTGGGGACAATTGTTCATAGCCAGGGCGCCGGTGACGAAAACAGCTTCTATAGATGAAAACTTTTCTAGTTTTTTACCTACTTCTCTTGCTATCACCCATTTTGTCTTGCTAAATTTCTCGCGCTGATGACGGAGTTTGACAAGATGAGAACGGCCAGGAAGAAAATAATATTTCCCCTTACGGCTGAACAGGGTGACACCTTTCGCGCGCGAAGACGCAAAAGGAGTCACCCTTCCTTGCCAGAAACGAATTTCATCCAGGGTCAGGGGGTAATCATACTTATCAAAATATGCCAGAGTCTCACGGAGTGAGGGGGGAAGCGAGGCCATACTGGGATAATACCTGATTTATCCCGGCGTTTAAAGTTTTGACGGCTTCGGCGGGAGAGCGGCCCTGATTGACGCTATTTACCGCGTCGGCGAAATGGGAGGAGAGGCGGGTATTGATGCCGGTGGGGCCGTCGAAAGTATTGCTGGCGATGTACCAGGAGCGGGCGTCGGGGGCCTGTGATAAATAGGGTTGAACAAACTGCGAAGAATCCGTCATATCCCTCCGGCTGTAGGGTTCGCCGAAAATACGGCCCGATGAGGCATAGAGCTTGGCCAATGATTCTTTGGAAGATAAAAATTTGAGAAACTCCCAGGCGGCGGCGGCGTTGGGGCTTTTTTTATTGACCCCCTCTACCCAGTAACTGGCCCAAGTGATGGGTTTTTCACCCCGGGCGGGATCGAGGGGCAATTGAGGAATGGGGTAAACAGAGAACTTGATCTGGGGGTTGATGGCTTGCAAATCGAAGACCCGCCACGAAGGAGCGAAGTAAATAGCCAGTTTGCCGGCGGCGAAGGCTTGAGTGGAAGGAGGCAGAGTAGAATCCCAAATGTGGTCGGAGCGGTTAAAAACGGAGTAATAAGACAGGGCGTCTTCGGCAGATGCGCCAGCTGGCGCATTGAGATTAACATTATTTTGCAGCATCAGGATCGCCAGAATATCTTGCCAGTGGTCAACGTTGTCCGCTGTGCCCAGAGCCACTCCGGAAATTAAGATACGGTCGCCAGATGAACAAGTGCCGTCTACGGAATCGCAAACGGAAAGGGCTTTAGCGGCAACACGCAGATCTTCCCAGGTGGCAGGCACAGAAAGGGCGGAGGCGGCCAGCAGGTCGTCATTAATATACATGGCCAGACCGTCAATTTCTAAGGGCACAGCTACATAATTTCCAGAAAGCCGGAGGTCGGATTTAACTGTCGGATAAAAGACGGATTCAAATTCAGAAGCAGAGTAAACGGCGGGAGGAAGGGGAGCCAGATCATTCTTAAACATAGGAACCCAGGAATTGTGGATTCTAAAAATGTCCGGACCCTTTGACATGCTTAAGGCGGTTTGCAGGCGCTCGCGGTACTCGCGGGGAGATTGAAAAATATAGTTAATTTTAACTTTGAGGTGGGCGGATTGATATTCATCAATCAGGGGCTTAACTACCGATTCGGATTCCCAAAGACCCCAATAAGTCAGTTCGACGGGTTGGTTTTTTTTGTTTAGGGAAAGAATAGATTTAGCGGCAAAAAAGCCAACAACTAAAATTATCAAGACTACTACAGCCATGATAATGGCGCTAAGAGGAAACTTTGATGGTGGACGCTGGACGCTAGAGGCTGGAACCTGAGGCTGGATGGGAGAAGATAGAGGTTGAGGTGGAAGATCCATATGTCAAGTATAATACATTTTATGAAACATTTGCTGGTGGGATTATTGGTGGTCATGGGGTTAGTGGGTGGGTTGTATGTAAAGATGGAAAGACAGAGGCGGGAACAGACAAGACAGGCGGTGCTGGCACTACAGGCAAGGCAGGCAATAAATTTAGTTTGGGGAACCAGCAGATGGGAGATAAAGACGGCGGATATCGGGGTGGAATATGACGCGCAGGCGGTGTTGACGCTAGACGAGAATAGGTTGACCGAGAAAATTGCCAGTATTTCTGCCCAGATTAATGTTCCGGCTAAGGAGCCGGAGGTAGGCATCAAATCAGGCAAAGTGGAAGTAAGCTTGGGGGAGAATGGACAAGAGGTGGACGAAAGAGAGCTGTTGCAAAGAGTTAGGCAAAATTTGCTTAGGAGCGATGAAGCGCAAGTGGAGATACCGGTAAGAAAATTGCTGCCCCAAATAACGGCTGGACAAGCCGGATTATTGAAGCTGCGGGCGGAAAAGTCAGTGGGAAAATCCATCACCATAAAAAGTGGCAGGGATAGCTGGAAAATTGAGCCGGAGCAGGTAATCACTTGGCTGGAAGCGGATGGCTGGAAGAGATTGGAGATAGAGCGGTGGGTGGCGACATTGGCCCAGGGCATCGACCGGTTGCCCCAAAACGCGCATTTCCGGTATGTAAATGGCCGGGTGGAAGAGTTTGCCCCGGCTGAAAATGGAGTGGTGGTTAAACAAGGAGAATTGGTTAATTTGTTAGTTAGTCACTTGGTCAACTTGGAGAAAGACGGGCAAAAGGAAGTCATGGTGGAGATTCCGACTATTACGGCTGAACCGGCCATCAAAACCGATCAAGTGAACACTCTGGGAATAAAAGAATTAATTGGAAAAGGAGAATCTAATTTCTCCGGGTCTATTCCAAACAGAGTATTTAATATTAAAAAGGCGGCTGCGAACATGAACGGAGGGCTGGTGGCGCCGGGGGAAATTTTTTCGTTCAATAAATATGTGGGGGATATTTCCGCCGCCGGAGGCTACAAGCAGGCTTATATTATCAAAGAGGGACGGACTATATTGGGCGACGGGGGCGGAGTATGCCAAGTGTCGACGACTCTATTTCGGGCAATTCTGGCCGCCGGGCTACCCATTGAAGAACGGACGGCGCACGCCTACCGAGTTCACTTTTACGAGGAGGATAGCCAGCCGGGATTTGACGCTACTATCTTTACTCCGGACGTGGATTTTAAATTTAAAAACGACACCCCGGCGTATATTCTAGTTCAGACGACAGTAGACGAAGCAAAATCTAAGTTGACGTTCGAATTGTATGGAACCAGTGATGGGAGAAAAGTGGAAATATCTAAGGCCCGGGTGTGGAATGTGACTCCCCCACCCCCGGCCTTGTATCAGGATGATCCCTCTATTCTTTCGGGACAAGTCCGGCAAGTAGATTGGGCGGCGTGGGGAGCCAAAGTGGCTTTTGATTGGAAAGTCACCCGGGGCGACGAAGTACTGCAGGAGCGCACCTTTTATTCTAACTATCGCCCATGGCAAGCTGTATATTTAAGAGGAACGAAATAAAAAAAATCGCCAGAGAAATATTGGCGTTACACCCGAACGTAATTGCGCTTACGGGGCCGCTGGGGGCGGGAAAGACGACGCTAACGAAAGCAATTGCTAAAGAATTGGGAATTAAAGATATTGTGGTGTCCCCTACTTTTATATTGCACCGGGAATATCCGGGGCTGGATCATATCGACGCCTGGAGAGTGGAGGATTTTTCAGAAATAGAAAGATTAGGACTTATCGAGATGATTAAAAATAAACATTTAGTAATCATTGAGTGGGCGGATAAGTTCCGGAAACAAATCTCAAATCTCAAATCTCAAGCCACAATAGTTTGGGTGAAATTAAATTATGGAGAAAAAGAAAACGAAAGGAGGATCGAGTATGAAGATATTAGCAATTGAGACATCTTGTGATGAGACGTGCGCCGCTGTAACCGAGGGCACAAAAATATTGTCGAATGTGGTATGGAGTCAGGTGGCCTTGCATAAAGAGTTTGGAGGCGTGGTGCCGAGTATTGCCAAGCGGGCACATGAAGAAAAAATAGATTGGGTTATCAATAAAGCCCTGGTTACTGATGTTGACGCCATTGCGGTCACAGCGGGGCCGGGACTTGCCATCGCTTTAGAGGTCGGTATTAAAAAGGCCAAAGGGTTGGCTCAGGAATGGGATAAGCCGTTGATCTCCGTAAATCACATTGAAGGACATGTGCTAAGCGGACTAACGCCGGAGGTAAGATTTCCGGCATTGGCTTTAGTTGTTTCGGGAGGGCATACGGAGCTAATTTGGGTGGAAAAAATTGGGCGATATAAAATCGTGGCTAGGACGATGGACGATGCGCTGGGAGAAGCATTAGATAAAGCGGCCAGGATGCTGGGACTGGGATATCCGGGCGGGGCGGAGCTGGAGAAAAAAGCTGCGCTGGGCAACCCGAAAAAGTATCCCCTACCTTTGCCGATGGCGGGGAAAGAGAAAAATTTGGCATTTAGTTATTCCGGTCTAAAAACCGCCTTTTACCGATTAACCAACGCTCAGCGCTCAGAGCTCAGCTCTCAAGAAGTAAATGACTTGGCGGCGAGTTTTCAAGAAACGGCGTTTAAACACTTACTAAGAGAGACAAAGAACTCTATCGCTTTTTATACCTCACCCCATCCCTCTCCTATAATAGGAGAGGGAGTTAGAGGGAGAGGTATTCACGACTTGCTTGTAGGTGGAGGGGTAGCAGCCAATACTAAGCTTAGAGAAGAGATTAAGAGATTAAGTGATGAAGTTGGGATGGGTGTTTATTTTCCGGCAAAAGGGATGTATGGAGACAATGCGGCAATGATTGGAATCGCGGCAGGTTTCAGAGCCGAACGCGGTGAGTTTACCGATCCAGATACTATAGACCGAAGGCCGAGGTGGAGAGTGGATGAGAACTAGGGTAAAATTGAGGCATGAATAAGGTTTACGAGCATCAGAAATATGAGAAAGAGATTTATAAAAACTGGGAAGAAAGTGGGGCTTTTCAGCCCAAAGGAGACGGCAAGCCCTTCACCATTATTATGCCGCCGCCGAATGCGAATGGGGAATTACATTTGGGACATGCGACGTTCGTCGCCGTATCGGATGCTTTAATTCGGTATCACCGGATGAAGGGGTCCCCTGCTCTGTGGTTACCTGGTGTGGACCACGCCGGAATTTTGACTCAAGTGACATTTGAAAAAAAACTGCAGAAAGAAGGTAAATCCCGACACGACCTGGGTCGGGAAGAGTTTTCTAAACAGTGCTATGCTTTTTGCTTGGAAAACAAGCATCTGATGGAAGACCAAATGCGGGCGCTGGGATCGAGCTGCGATTGGAGCCGGGAGAAGTTTACGCTGGACCCGGAGATCTCTCGACTTGTGCTCGAGACGTTTGTAAAAATGCACAAGGACGGATTAGTTTACCGGGGATACAGGATTGTTAATTGGTGTGTGCGCTGTAGAAGCACTTTGTCTGATTTGGAAACAGAAGAAAAAGATCAGACAGATAAACTGTATTTCTTGGATTACGGGTCTGTAACAATTGCCACTACCCGACCGGAGACGATTTTTGCGGATGTGGCGATAGCGGTAAATCCTAAAGACAAAAAATATAAAGCTTTAATTGGAAAAACGGCCGTGGTTCCGCTGGTAAACCGGGAGATTCCAATCATTGGAGACGCAGCGGTAGAAATGGGATTTGGGACTGGAGCTTTGAAAGTAACTCCGGGCCACGACGTGACTGATTATGAAATTGGAGAGAGACATGAACTTCCAACTTTGACGGTGATCGATTTTGACGGAAAAATTATGGGGGGGGTGCCGGAAGAAATAAAAGCTATGAAAGTAGCCGCAGCTCGAGAAAAGACGATAGAAATGCTGGGGGGAAAATTAATAAAAACGGAGGAGCTAGTACATAGCGTCAAAACTTGCGAACGGTGCGGGACGATTATTGAACCGCTGATTTCCCGGCAATGGTTTGTAAAAACAAAAGAGCTGGCGGCCCCGGCTATCAAAGCGGTGCGCGAAGGCAAAGTAAAAATTATTCCCCAGAAATATGAAAAAATGTATTTTAACTGGATGGAAAATATCCGGGACTGGCCAATTAGCCGGCAAATTTGGTGGGGGCACCAGTTGCCAGCGTGGTATAGAAAAGAAGACAAAAAGAGGGAATCCCCTACTGTTTCAATCGAGAGTCCTGGGGAAGGGTGGGTGCAGGATCCGGATACTTTTGACACCTGGTTTTCTTCCGGACAATGGCCGACAAACACTCTAAAGACTTCAGGCGAGAGAGACTTCGAACGATTTTATCCGACGTCGGTGATGAATACGGCCTATGAAATTTTATTTTTATGGGTGGCGCGAATGATTATGTTTGGATTGTACCTAACTGGGAAGGTCCCTTTTGAAATTGCCCTAATTAATGGCGTATTGAGAGACGAAAAGGGCGTCAAGATGAGTAAGTCCAAAGGCAATGGAGTAAACCCTAACGAGGCAATTGCTAAATATGGAGCGGATGCGGTGCGCATGGCTTTGGTAGCAGGACGAGACAATGGAAACGATTTGTTGATCTCTAAACAACAGATGGAGGAGAGAATCCGGGGCTACCGGAATTTTGCGAATAAGATTTGGAACGCCTCTCGTTTTGTGGCGCAAAGCGAAGTCAAAAGTCAAAAGTCAAACGTCAAAGCTGAAACTAAAAACGAATTAAACAAAATCATTAAATCAGTAAGTGCTCATATAGAGAAGATGCAGTTGGGGATGGCAGCGGAGTTTATTTATGATAAGTTTTGGCACTGGTACTGCGATGAGATTATTGAAAAAGCCAAAAAAGGCGAGGTAGCCAAAGAGGAACTAAAACATGGGCTAGAAATATTCCTTAAATTGCTGCACCCATTTATGCCGTTTGTGACGGAGGCGGTGTGGCAGGAGCTGGGGCTTCCTGGGCAGCTGATTCTTCAACCGTGGCCGGTGACGGTGTGACAGGGACTTCTTCTTTAGGTTCTTCTTTAGCCAAAGGCTCGATTTTGACTACGATAGATTCCGGATCAGTTTTGATAGTTAGCTTAGATGAAACAGAAATGTCTTTGATATAGATGGCGTCGCCGTCTGCCGCCAAAGAGGCAATGGAAACTTCTATGGACTCTGGCATGTCCGCGGGCAGAGCTTCAATCTCCAGCTCGTGCAGTTGTTGGACCAGAATCCCCTGCTTCTCTTTTTCGGCCGGGGCCTCGCCGGTTAGTTTGATGGCTACTTCGGCGGTAGTTTTTTCTTTGAGATTGACCTGGTGAAAATCGACGTGCAGGATTTTGTCGGTGACGGGGTGGACGGCCACCTCGTGAACCATGACAGGACGGTCGTCTAAGTAAATCAGAGTCGACTCCCCTACTTCTTTGTACAATTTAGAGAAGTCGGAGGCTTTGACCTGAAGAGACTGTGATTTTACGTCCTTGCCAAAAACGTTGGCGGGAATCAATCCCTGACTGCGTAAAGACTTGACCTTGCGTCCGGTTATTTTACGGGGTTCGGCTTTGAGAATGTGTTTAATTGCCATTTAGTACTCCTTGAGCAAAATCAATATCGAAGCGCAACGGGCGCGACAGGGGTTGATTATACTGAAGCTGGCCGGCAGAGGCAAGAGTGGGAGTGGTGGCGGTAGTAGCAAACCATCCTTTGGGATAAGTAACTGTAACTGTAATTGGATACGGTAACTGGCCGGGCTGATTGGGAATGTCTAATTGATAACGGAAGCGGGAAGATAAAATAAGGGGCTGGTGCCAGCGGACGGATAATTTGGCCGTAGATGCCGGAGGGATATCGATAAGCACCCCGAGAACAACCAACCCGTGTTCGGCGGTGACATAATAAACCGAAGCCGGTTGACCATTCACCAGGACAGCGTCGGGTTGAGATTGGGGCGGCAGATATAAACGGAGATAGTTTTTGTAGCGGCCGGAAGGCCAATTGGTTTGAGAAGACGTGTGAGTAAAATCTGCCTGATAACTGAAATCGGCCCGGGTGGGAGCAAGTTGGACGGCCAATTGAGCGGTTGTCCGGATAGACAAATTGGTTTTGTTGACACCGACGTTACTGCTGACGGCATAAAAATAATTATTTAAGCAAGGAAGAGTTGAGCGGCAAGCGGGTGGGGCGACTTGCCCATCCCAAACGGTAGAGGTAATAAACGCTTGGCGGGATTCGAGAGAGTTAATGATTACTCCTAAGACCTGGAATAGTTGGGTGGAATTAAGAGCGCGCAGCCGATCAAAAAGGCGCTGATAGAAAAGAGAGAGGAAGTCGGGGCGGGCCAGATATTGGGAATAAAAGCTTTGTTTGGTGACTGTCAGATTAAGTTCCGGGAGCCGGAGGGGGCCGGTCGCGGAAAGAAGTTCAACTAGAGTTTCCAAATTCAGGCTAACTACCCGGTCGGGAGATAGTGACAGCTCTTTGTTGACAAACCAGATAGCCCGGGCGGCAGAAGAGGGAAAATCCGGGTCCCAATTCGAGTCGCGCAGAAACCAGCTCGACTCCCCTATGACCCGGGACAGATCGGCGGGAGGAGAAACCTGACCCCGCAATTGACTGTCGGTTGAAGCCGTGTCATAGATCTGGACGTTAATCAACCGGCCGCTATCTAAAGTTAACAGCGCGATGTGACTTAAAAATCCGCCTGTAGGGCGCAACTCCGTTGAGTCTTGAAGCAAAACGAGAATTGTGCTTTTGCCATTTACAGATATTAATTCCGGCAAAGAAGAGACGAGGGGAGAAATTTTTTGAGCCAGGGCCCGGGCGGTATTTACCCGGAGCAATAGCGGAGCCAGGCGGGGAAGCGGTTGCAGGCCGGCTTGAAGAAAAGCCAATGAATCTGATAAACGAGACAGGGAAAAGGATAAGTTGGTAGTGTTTGGCGACTGCAGATATGAAAGGGCGCCGGTTGCGAATTGGTTGGCCAGAACCAGAGTTTCGGATAACTGGCGGGAGACAACTAAATAAGGAGAAACCTGCGGAGCCAATTGCGAAAGTCTGGATGACAGTTTTGCGCAGGTTAAGGATGTGGAAAAATTCCCACGCAAAAATTGAGAAGCAGAACAACGCAGAAAAAAGTATAGGGATATGGGATAGGAGATAAATAATAGTGGAATAAAAATTATAAAAGGAAGTGCGTATCGAGCCGGCTGTTTCTTGATGGATTTTTGTTCCGGAAGTTCTTCAGTGATTAATCGAAAAGGCATCGTATCAATTATCAATTTTCAATTTACAATTTACAACAGCTATTCACGTCGCGTGAACAAGAACAACGTGAAACTACCGCGTGCGCCGGTCGAGAGTTTGATTTACTAATAAATCTGCTTGACTATTTTGGGTCCGGGGAACATAAGAGAAATTTTTAATTTTTAATTTGAAATTTTTAATCAAATCTTTAATTTCTAAATTTTTAATTTTTAAACCCGAATCTTTGACACGATACCGGCCGTTTAACTGATTAACTATTAATTGGGAGTCCAGAAAAAATTCTGTTTCTTCATGTTTTTGAGCTGACAACCACTCCAAAGCTTTTATGACTCCCAAATATTCTGCTTGATTGTTGGTGGTGACGCCCAAATAAAAACCTTGCCGGTGAATTAGTCTGCCTTTTTCGTCGGTGACAACGAAGGCGCAGGCGGCCGGTCCGGGATTACCTCTGGCTCCCCCATCGGTATGAATATGCATAGGCTATAAGTATAATTAATAATAAAATGTTTTGGTGGAGAGTGAGCCAGTAATGGTCTGCGGCGCCTGTAATCACGATCACGGCGACCGCAGTTATTAGTTCATAGTTCATAGTTCGGAGCATTTTTTTACCATGAACCAATAACCAATAACCAATAACCATTGCGGCGGGGAGGCCGAGTTCGGAGGCGAGGAGCAAGTAAATATTGTGGACGGGCTGATATAAATAGTTATTAGTTATTAGTTCATAGTTCATAGTAGCCGGGATAAACGACCCGAGGCCTACCCCCAGAATCGGCGATTTTTGAATTAGGAATAATGATTTACGAATAAGATCAAGGCGGTCGGGAATAGATGCGACAGAACCGGATGTGGAAATTAGAAAGTAGATACTAGAAATTAGGAGAAATACTTTAAGAAGCAATGGACGAAGCCAAATTAATAAAATCAACATTTCTAAAACGATAACTGTGCGGGAAAATGTGATGGGAATGGTGAGAAGGGCAATTAAGACGGCCAATAGCCCCATACCTCTCCCTCTAAATCCCTCTCCTATAATAGGAGAGGGACGTAAGGGTGAGGTATAAAAAGAGTAAAGGATTACACTTCCAACCAACAAAAACCCCGCCAGGGCGTTGGGGTGAGGAAATGTGGCATAGGGGCGCATGACGAGGGTGGGTAGTGAGTTGTGAATAGTGAGGGTGACCTTGGCAATGAGGGGAGTGGAAACAGAAAGCGGGCGTTCACCTAACCAATACCAGAGGCCGCCGACGGAGCCCTGGAGAAAAAATTGCCACCAGGCCAATGCGCTAGTCCATATTACAGATAGGGCTAAGGGCCAAGGGCTAAGGGCTAAGTGTTTTTGAGTTAAATATTTAAAGAGCCAGAGGTATTCGAGAACGCGGAGCCACTTATATAAAGATACTAAGGGGGACGAAGAGACTAAGATATTAAGAATAGAGAAGATGATTATAAATATAGGGATGCGGACGCGAAGGCGGGAGGCGAGAAATAAGCTAAGAATAATTAAATCTGTTAAATATATTGTGGGGGAGAGATAGTCGACACGAATACCGTTAACCAGACTCCACGCGGGCCAAAAATGAAAAGCGAGTTGGGAGGGCAGGAACAAGAGAAATAGGACAATCAAGAATTTTTCCAAATTAACCATTGACCACATAATATCACCCTCTCCCTTCGGCCCCTCTTAATTTAAGAGGGGGATCAAGGGGGTGATATTTCATTTAGGAGATATTATTACTGTGCGGAAGCGGCCCTCGCCTTGTGATTCGGTGGTGACCCGGGGGTGGTCGGTAAGATAGACGTGGATGACCCGGCGTTCGTTGGCGGGAAGAGGAGGGAGAGCCTCCGGACGGTGGGTAGCAATTACCCGGTTGACGACCGTATCGGCCATGACTTGTAAGGCTTGCTCGCGGCGCTGCCTATAATCATTAACATTGATAGAGATGCTGGTCCACTCCCCGGATTGAGAATGCAGGTGTTGGGCTAAGAGCAATTGCAAAGAAGAAATGGTGTCACCGTGATAACCGATAAGAATAGCCGGGTCGGAGGTGTCAATGGTCACCTGATATATGTTATTTTCCGAGTCGAAAGATACTGTGGCCGCATATGGCGATGTGTAACCTAACTGGGAAAGAAACTGGGAAAGCAGGCCCTTAATTTTTTCTTCCATATAACTTGTTTATCCAAGGAGTCAGGCCGCCCCAACCGGAGGCAAAATATTGCTGAACCATGGAAACCGCAGAAAAGACCAGCCAGTAGAGAACCAGGCCAAATTGAAATTGATAGCCAAAAAATATGGTCATGAGAGGAAACATATACAACATCTGGGTTTGGGTGGCGGCCATGATATCGTCGGAACCGCCGGGGGTGGTTCCGGCAACTTTAACTGCCGCTTTGGTTTCCGGCATCATCATTTTGGAGCTGGCAAACTGAATAAGGGCGGAGGCCAAAACGAACAGCCCAGGAAGAGGGAGGGGGAGACCGGGAAGGCGAATCAGGTCGGGCTTGGTCAATTCGAGACCATAAAATGACGTGGAAAGTTTAAAGTCGGAAGGAAGTTTGTTGACCGCATATAAAATAGGGTTCAAGAGCTCGACCAGAGACTGGCCGTTAGGTTTGAGAATAGTATTAAAGGCGTTGAAAAGGGCGATCAGGACCAGAATCTGAATGATCTGGGGCAGACAGCCGGCGGCGGGATTAAGGCCGTGTTTTTTATACAGCTCGGCCTGGGCGGCAACCAATCCTGGCTTGTCGCCTTTATGTTTAATTTTTAAGTCAGCCAGCTCCGGAGCCAGGTCCTGCATTTTTTTGCTGGCTTTGAGTGAGGGAATGACCAGGGGTGTCATGACCAGGCGCAGACCAATGGTAAGAAGAATAATAGACCAGCCCAGATCACCGGTCAGGCGGGCCAAACCGATTAGGGCATTAAGCAGGGGTTGAAACAATAATAATTTCCAAAGATCAGCCATGACTGAATGGGTGGCAGTGTAAAACGCGCCACGTTCCCATCAAAACGCCCTTTAGAATACCATATTTATCTACGGCTTGATAGGTGTATTCGCTACAGGTGGGGGTGAAGCGGCAAGAAGCGTGCAGGCTAGTGGGAAAGCGCTGATACCAACGAATCAAGGCAAGCGCGAATTTGGTCACGGGTTAATTTTAACATTGATTGTTTGGGAAATATTATGATGTCAAAATCGGATTTTGGGATGCATGAATAAATTTGGCGGCGGAGACGGTTGCGGATGACTGCGGATTTGGAAAGTTTGGTGGAGGTGACAATGGCTACCCGGTTGGGAGTGTGGGGAGAATAGAGAACGGAGAAGTGAGGTAAGGACAGAGACTTGCCACCGGATTTGACGGCGAGAAAATCCTGACGGGACAGGCGAAGAGATTTAGGAAGCATTTGCTAATTATACTGCCAGTTTGCGGCGGCCGACGAGACGGCGGCGCTTGAGAACGTTGCGGCCGGTGCGGGTGGACATGCGGGAACGGAATCCGTGCTTGCGCAGTCTTTTAAGTTTTTTGGGTTGCCAGGTGTGCTTCATTGCCATATGCAAAATTATATCACAAAGATGTACTTGAAAAATTGTGGATAACTAGTATAACAAATTGGCAATGGACAGAGACGTAACCAGAATTTGGAAGACTGTTTTAGAAGGGATGAAGGTAGCAGTGTCTGCGGGAACCTTCAATACTCTCATCCGGCAAACGAAATTAGTAGCCATAGCAGACAGCGGCGACAGATGGATATGTGAAGTAGGCTGCTCGTCAGGAATGACTAAGACTTTGTTGGAGCAACGTTTCTATGGACAATTGGCGGAGGAGTTGAAAAGGGTGACAGAAAAAGATTGCGAAATAAGATTTATAATCAGCCCTCAACGCTCAACGCGCAACCCTCAAGAAGAGAAAGACTTGCCGCTGTTTACGGAAAGAGATGATAGTGATGAGGTGAAGAGAGCCAGATTAAGATCCGAGTTTACTTTTGATAATTACGCCGTTTCGGGATCAAACCAAATGGCGCACGCGGCGGCCATGGCGGTGGCCCGTAAACCGGGAACGGCTTACAATCCGCTGTTTATTTACGGCGGGGTGGGGGTGGGAAAAACCCATTTAATGCAGGCGGTCGGGCACGCAGTCATCGAAAGGGGAGAAGGGCCGGTGCTATTTTGTACCGGAGAGGAATTTACTAACGACCTGGTGATGGGTATCCGCAACAAAGATACCGACCGGGTGCGGGGCAAATACCGGAAAGTAAAAGCTCTGCTTATCGACGACGTGCAATTTATTGCCGGAAAGGCATCGGTGCAGGAGGAATTTTTCCACACTTTTAACTCTATTGGCCGGGAGGGGGGACAGATTATCATGACTTCGGACAAACCGCCGGGGGAAATATCTAAACTGGAGGAAAGACTACGCAGCCGGTTTGGGGCGGGGATGATTGTGGACGTGGGACCAGCGGATTTTGAACTACGGACGGCCATTCTCTTAATTAAAGCCAAACAGCGGGGCCAGGAACTGGCCATGGATGTAGCCCAGGCTATTGCTTCATATATTGAGGGGGTACGGGAACTGGAAGGGTTTTTGATGAGGATCACCTCCGAGGCGGAGGTCAAGAAGGAGCCGGTGACGGTGGAAATGGTGGAGAGGCTGTTAAAAATTAGCCAGCCGGCCGACGGGCAGGCCAGGATTGTGACCCCGAACGAAGTTATTAATCTGATAGCGAATTACTACGGACTGGGGGTGCAACAGCTTAAGGGAGAACGGAGAACCAAAGCCGTGGTTTGGCCGAGGCAAATTTTGATGCATCTGCTGCGGACGGATCTAAAATTACCATTGGAGGAAGTGGGGAGGTTAATAGGAGGGAGGGACCACACAACCGTGATGCACGCCGACAAAAAAGTGGTTCTGGCTATGCAGACAGACCAAGCTGTCCACAACCAAATTGGGGATATCAAGAAAAAATTGTTGACAAGCAGATGATATTTGTATACAACTGGAGACGCTTATGCACTTATTAACTGGAATAATGAAACTATCCACAAAGTTATACACAAAACAATCCCCTGGCTGGCTGGAGGCAGTTATTAACTTATCCACAAGACCTACTACGAGTACTACTAATTAAGAAAGAAAATATGCACGCCACAGTTTTACAGCCGGATCTGAATAAAGGGTTGGGGATAGTCAGCCGGGTGGTGGCTACCCGTGGGCAATTACCGGTATTGGCAAATGTATTAATTGAGGCCAGTAAAGAAGGATTGACGTTGGCAGCGACGAACCTGGAAATCGGATTGCGGGTGAGGGTGGGGGGAAAAGTAACAGAGCCGGGGGCGGTTACAATTCCTGGAAAAAACTTGGGTGAATTGGTAGGGTCACTGCCTGGAGAGAGTTTGGATTTACAAACGGAAGGGGAGAAATTAAAAATTAAAACCGGGAAATCGGCGGGAATGTTGACAGGGATTGCCGCCAGCGAGTTCCCCGCCTTCGCTAAAGCTACGGCGGGGCAGGCCCCCATTAAAATTAAAAAGGAATTATTGCTGGAGATAGCAAGTCAGGTGGCGTATGCGGCGGCGGCGGATGAGAGTAGGCCGGTGCTGACTGGGGTTAAGTTTTGGGTAGTGGGTAGTGAGTTAATGGTGGTGGCGACAGACGGTTTCCGGCTTAGCCGGAAACAAATTCCAAATCTCAAATCCCAAATCCCAAATGTAATATTGCCGGCGAGGACGATACTGGAATTGGCCAGAGTAGCAGAAGAGGAAGAGATAATAATGGAGACGGTAAAAGAAAACAATCAGGTGATATTTAGTTGCGGGGACGTACAACTGGTGTCGCGGGTGCTGGAAGGAAACTTTCCGGACGTAGACAAAATAATTCCCCAAAGCTTTAAAACGGAAGCGATAATAGATAGAGAGAAATTAGCGGCGGCCCTGCGGGTGGCGGGGATTTTTGCCAGGGAAAACAGCAATATTGTTAAGTTTATGGTTCATGGTTCACAGTTCATAGTAAAGGCCCAGGCGGCGCAGACGGGGGAGAACGAGAGTGAAATAGAGATAGAGAAAGAGGGGGAAGACGGAGAGATTGCCTTTAACTATAAATTCGTGCAAGACTTCCTGGGAAGCGTGAGAGAAGAAAGAATAAGATTAAAAATAAACGATAATTTGTCTCCCGGAGTGTGGATGGGGGAAAAAGACAAGAGCCTGATTCATCTGATAATGCCGGTGAGAGTTTAGGGCCGATCTTAAACGGGCCTGTCATATTTTGGAGGTTTTACAGGAAGAATTTTATATTCTATCTCGATATCATTTTTGAGTTCTTTACTGTTGTCTTTGCTCCTAACCCCTTTCAAGATTTTAATCTTATAAACCGTTTTGTCAACCCAAGGAGATCGGGGCTCAAGGATTATTCTTTCGGGAAAGTCTTTTAGGGTTTTTATCTCGAATTCCAAAGAAGGCTCGGATTTTACCGTAATCGACTTGGGATCAACTTCAGTTTCAAAAAAGACAGAGATTGAATTTCTTGTTTGGGCCAGTTCCACGCTCCCCGAGCTTGGATAAATCCCGTCTACCGCAAGAGCACCAGCCTGTTCGAGCGTAGAAGTTGGAAGCGGTCCGGGGAGTCCAATTTGTTTTGGTTTTTTGCTCGAGAAAATTAAAACAGCAATTCCTAGAAAGAAAAGGATTATTATAATAATTACTAACAAAATTTTTCTAGATCTAAGTTTTTCTAATAGACTTTTCATTTTTTAAGGGTAAGAAAACACACTCATAGTACCAGATTTTACGGCGAAACTGTTAGCAACCACTCTTGTATTTCCAAATATTATGTTACCGCCTTGGCACAGAGTAGCGGATTGGCCGCCGTCGAGCAAAATTGCCTCGGTCGCTCCTGCCGCTCTTATTGCAATTTCGGTTTCTGGCCCCGTAGCGGCCTGGAGAATAAGCATATATAGATTTCCTCCGCCTATTCCGACTGCCGCGCGTGGAGCCCGAGTATTAATTGATGGATAGAAAGGAATCCCGGAGATGGCGAGTTTATAGCCGCTCAAATTGCTGGGCAAAGACGAAGAGGCAACAATGCTGGCGTTATTGCTTGAATCAACGATAAGAGAATATGGTTCCACATTTCTAGTTGGGGGATAGTTCGTAAAGCTTCCCCCGTGTCCCGCAGGACCTTCGGGATCGGTATTGGTGTTAAAGTAATTTGCGTTGATGGCATAAGTTACCCCGCTTTTTGCGCCTGACCAATCGCAAGTTTTATTTTTGTATTCCAAAGGTGTTGAGGCAATGAAGGTTGAGGCATCAGAAAGAGGGGCAGTAACGAGCCATCCATTGACTGGCCCCCCCGCGCCGGCTTGACAGAGAAAGTCGGGCCTTACAGGGACACCGTTGATGTCAAGCTCAACGTGGAGGTGGGGAGGAGCCAGAGTCGAGGAGATTGTCCCCATAACGTCACCTGAAGAAAAACTTCCCCCGGTCTTAATTACTCCGGATTGATCAAGGAGGGGTCCAACAGGTTGGAAATGATTCAGATAAATTTTCCAATTTGCTCCGTTTCCACTTGAATTAAAGACAACCCCATAGCCCCATTTGCTGCCACTACAGCTTTGGGGATTTGGGACAGCTCCGCCGCCACAATTAAACCACCCTTGTTCAACGGTCCAGGTAAGAGGAGGGCAACTGTTTATTCCCGGGCCACAAAGAGTAGGAAGAACGACGTTAGGGAGAGAGGTGTCCGGTGGTTTAAGATCTGCGGCGAAGCCGTAGTAAGGACAGAGGGACGAGGCGTTTCTGCAGACGTTGGTAGTTGAATTAACTGGCCCCCAACAACCGGAAACCATTGCGTCAATTGGGATAGGATAGGTACAAACAGGGGGCGTTGTTCCCCAGTAGGCGTTACTGCCGTGACCGGCTTGTGAGCTTTCATTATACGAAGACTGGTAAATTTGGACAGTTCCCGCCAGAGGGCAAGATCCGGAAGCGACCGGGCCCGGGGAGATTCCGGAAGTAGGGCCGCCGGGGGGGACGACCAGGGCGGAGGTGTTGATGATGAAGAGGATGAAGGCGACGGCGACGGGGATAGACAGGCTAATGACGATGACGGGAGTGGCAATTTGAGTGACAGCCAGACCGGCGAAGCTGTTGAAGAAACGGCTGGCCCCGGCCCCCAGCCGGCTTAATCCTCCTACGGATAGAGCACTTCCGGCAATTCCACCCACTATCCCCGCTGCCGCCAGTCCGAAGAGCGAGGTAATTCCACCCAAGGCCGCCAGTCCAATCGTCAGCAGACCTGCCAACAAAGGCAGGATATACTCTTTAACTTGGCGTTTCAGCCAAGAGGCCAAGTCGCGCAGTTTGTCCAACAGCAGCGTCGCCACAAAAATGATGGCTTTAGTTATAGGTTCGGGGTCGGCAATTCCAATTGCAGCCAGTGTTTTTATGGCGATTGAGGAGATGGCCTTTGTCAAGCCCGCCTTAGCGGCGGCGGTTGCGGCGGCTTTGGTTCCAAGCCCAAGAGCGGATGTGATTCCCTTTCCCATAGATGAAGACAGGAATTTTTGCATGGCGACCCGGGTAACTCTGTCTTGAATCTTCCCGGAAGCAAAACTAAACAGCTGGCGGTAGAAACCCGCAACTTGAGGGGGTGGCCCGTACTGCGGTTGACCGGCGGAGGTGAATTGATAGAAAGATTGAGCTGCAATCCACAAGTAGGCCGTGCGATAGGTCAGGGTGGAGTCTTTTTGGTGGGCGGCCAGGCCCAGGTGGACAAAAACTTGCTGGATTTGTGGCAGAAGCCCCCGTTTTTCAGACTCGTCTTTGGCGAAAGAGGCGGCGTATTGCAGAGACGGCAGTAGTTGTTGGGTAATAATTTGGGTGGCTATTCGTCTTTCTTCCGGACTGAGTCCGGACAGGTCTATTAGTTTGAGTACCTTCTGGTTTATCTGGTGTTGGCGGAGAGCGTTACGGATGCGTTCCGAGGAGGAGGATATGGCCAGGAAGTAGGGTTGAGTCTTAATCCACTGCACGGCCTCCTGGTAGGCCGGGGTGAGGGCTGGTTGGCCTTTTTGATACTCGGCAATTCCCAAATGGCTCAGCCCCGACGACCCCACTCTTTTGGCTATGCCAAGAGTTATTGATTCCGGCAGAGCTGCTGCCATGGCCGCCGGCGTTCTGCTGCCTAGCGCCGAGATGAGAGGCGGGCCGAGTGAAGAAGCGAGAACTTTCTGGACAGCGGCCTGAATTGCCTGGTCCTGTCCCGGTTGAGCGGCTAAGCTGAAAAATTGGTTAAAAAGTTCCTGGACTTGGGGTGTTGATATAGAACCGGGGGGAACTTTAATATTGGCCAGGAAGTAGGGTTGAGTCTTAATCCACTGCACGGCCTCCTGGTAGGCCGGGGTGAGGGCTGGTTGGCCTTTTTGATACTCGGCAATTCCCAAATGTAGCCATCTGCTGGCTTTCCGGGCTCAGCCCCGAAAGCTCAACCCTTTTAGCCACTTCGGCGGTGATTGGCTCAAGGGAAACGGGTGAAGTCACAATTTTTTCTATCGCAGCTTGGGTGACCGGGTCTGGGGGGGAGTAGGCAGCTTTATAGTATTCCTTAACCAATAAGGGGGGCATAGTGCCAGTGAGGAAAAGGGGCTGAGTCTTAACCCAGTTGGCGGCGGCTTGGTCGAGCTTCTGGCCTTGCCTCTCAATTCCCAAATCCACAAACACCCGTTGGGCAGTTGACAGCACTTCTTCTTTTTCCGCCGCGTTTTGAGGGAAGGAGGAAGCGTAAAGCAGGGGCGGGACCTCCTGGGTAATTTGTTGTTGGTGTTGATGGACCTGTTCGAGTTGGGTGAGCAGCTGTTCTGCCTGGGGCTGGTGGTGAGTCAATAAATTGTCCCACAGGTCGCCCACCTGGGAAATCTTCGGGGCCGTTAATGAGGGCTCGGTTCTGGTGACTAGAGCCGACTGGAGTTCAACTGAGGAAGGGGTCAGAATGGCGGGAGCCAGTCCGGCGGCATTGGCAATAACCAGATATGAAGACAGGCGGTTTGTTTCTGCCGAAGCAGCCGTTTCCAGTATCCGGGGCAGAGTTTGCGAAGCATACTCCAAGGCTTCCTTGAACCGGGGGTGCTGTTCGACTAAACCGGCCACCAGATCTTCTTGGGAGAGAGTGGCCGCCAGTTGGGAAGCTGAAACTTTAGTCTGGGTGACCCGAGCCAGTTGTTGCAGGCCGGCAACGATTTGGGGGAGGGCCGACTCGGGGTAAATCTCGTAGGAGATAGTCAGGGCCTCGTCGGCTATAAACTGAATGGTTTGGGGGTCGACCTGGGGAAATTGGCGGGCCAAATCTTGGATAAGCTTTATCCTGGCCGGAGCCAGTTTGAGGTGTTGGTTTTGCCGCTGTTCTAGCAGCCGCCGTTCTTGCTGGAGGTGCTCCTCGTACAACTTGACCAACTCCGGAGGCGGCAAGTTGGCCTGAACTTCCTGGTACCGATCAATAATTTGTTCCTGCAAATACTCTTTGAATTGCTCGAAGAACTTAATTTGCCCGGACAGATATTCGAAATCCGGTTTGGGAGCGACGCTGGATTGAAAGTACTCGAAGGTTGTTTGCAGCAGCGCTTCATCTTCCGCCTTCCAATCAAATCGGGAGTCAATGATATTTTCCTGATGTCTCTCCCACCTGTAGATTAGATTACGGGCCAGCAGAGCATAGCGATAGACGGCCAGGTCGGTCTGGGTCATGTTAGGTGGAACCTCCGGTTTCGGTTGAAGTAACTAGTCTGACTTTTGGCTCCTCCTGTTGTCGCAAAATTTCCGAGGGTTTGGTGGTGACTAGTTTATGTTCATCGGGAGAGGCCACTACCCGGATAGCCACATGGTTGTTGCCGGCGAAGAACAGGCCCTCGCCCACTTCGCTGCTTAACAATAAGTGTTTTTCTCCTTCGGATAAGTAAAAGACCTGGGCCACTTTGTCGATGGCGGCGGGGGACTGCTTCATCAGAATTTGGATGCTGGAATTAGTGACAATGGCCTTGCCGTAGTCGGTGGTCAGAAAGTCGTCCACGTCTTGAGTAATAGTAGTTAATCCTAGGAAATATTTGCGGGCCCGTTTGGCAATGCCGTATAAAAAAGCCGCGGAGTCGGGGGAACGCATCAGGTACCAAGCCTCATCAACCACTAAAATTCTTTTCTTAAGCTCCCGGCGCATTTTGGTCCAAATGTAATCGAGAATAATAAAAATGGCAATGGGCTTGAGAGAGTCCTCCAGATCGCGGACGGAAAAAACAGTGAAAGGATTTTTGAGGTTGACATTGCTGGGCTGGTCGATAATGCCGCGGAAACTGCCCTTGACAAATTTTTCGATGCGGTCGGCCAGAGTTTGGGAAAGAGGCTCCTCCATGCCGATCAAGGCTTTGTAAAGATCTTCCATTAACGGAGGAGTCTTTTTTTGAGTTTCGGCGTCGGGGGTAATGCCCTTCATTTTATAGGTAGCGACCAGGGCCCGGTCTAAAATTGCCTCTTCTGTCGGGGTGAGCGTGCCCATGATGACTTTGAAAAGGGAGTGCAGGGACATGATTTTGAGGTTCAATTCATTTTCGTCGGAGTATTGGGTGAGGGCGGAGAGGTCAAAGGGATTGAGACGGGCAGGAGAATTAAAGCCAAAATTAATGTACTCTCCGCCGACGGCGTCGCAAAGAGCCTTGTATTCATTTTCCGGGTCAATGACAAGTATTTCCGTGCCAAACATCAGGGAACGGAGAATTTCCAGTTTGACTAAATACGACTTCCCGGCGCCAGCCTTTGCGAACAAAACGGTGTTGGCGTTCTCTAAACTGAACCTGTCAAAAATTACTAAACTTCCATTGTGCTCGTTCAAGCCATAGAGAACGCCTTCGTTACTGGTCAGCTCGGAGGAAGTAAAAGGGAAGGTGGTGGCTAGGGAGGTGGTGTCCATGTTGCGGGTGACCATGAGGTGGTCGATACAGGTAGGCAGGGTGGTTTTGAAGCCGTCGGCCTGTTGGAGGAGGGCGGGGGCGGTGGTAATAAGCAGAGAACCCAAGGTGCTGGAAACCTGCTTGGTAACCTGATTGAGCTCGCTTTCGGATTTGGCGGGGATGGTGGCATACAAGCCAAATTGGAAGAAGCGTTCGGCGCCCTTTACTAATTGTTCTTGGAGAGTTAAGGCGTCTTCCAGTTTGGCTTGAGTGCTGGGGTCGACTACCCGGCCGCGCTGGAGATCGGTGGAGATTTCGGCCTCCATTTCGGCAATTTTGCGGCGCAGGTCGTCCAGGGTGGACTTGCTTTCCACAGGATAGACGAACATGGAGATATTTAACGAATGGTCGAAATTAATAAGGGGAGCCAGCCAATTGGCGGTGACGAAGCGGGGATAGCCCGCCACAAAGAGGGAGCGGAAATACCAATCGTCGATTTTAAGAGTGTTGAAATCAACCGTAATTGATTGAGGGGCGATAGCGGAGGCAGCGGTGACTTTGGTTTCGATCTGGGAGCGGTGGTAAGAATTGAAAAAAAACTGGATGAGTTCAGGAGAAGTGAGCTGGCGGGCGCGCAGACCAATACGGGTGAGCAGGCGAACGAGATGGTCGCGCCGGGGCGACAACATGAGAATGGCGCGTTCGAGAATTTCGGAAGCGGGCTTTGGCAACTCCTTGGACTTTTTGGGGATAGAAATTAGAGATTGGAAATTAGAGGAAATGCCGAGTTCGAGTGAGGAAAAGGGAATGGCCACGTAAAATTTCTTATCTAGAACATTTCCTTGACGGACGACGGTTTTAATAAAATCACGATATTTGGCGAGCTGGGTATGGAGAAGGGAATTGGCGGTCTTTCCCAATTGCAGGTCCAGGAGCGCGAGGTAATCGGAGATGTCTTTTTGTTTTGAGGAGACAACAATTTGAATGGAGAAAGTGAGGGAATTGAGAAGCTGGGCATAAGCGTAAATGGTAGCATCCTGTTCTTTTTCTGATAACAAGCCAAAATTGAGGGCGGAGACCTCGAGGATTAAACAGGCTGAACCGTCTTGGAGAAGAACGAGGTCGTTTGTGATATCTTCGATGTCCAGGTGGTCTTGAGTGGAAGCCTTGATGATGGGGACGGGTCTAGGCATGAGCAGTGATGACGATGGGAGAAATAATTTTGTTTTCGACTTGGATGGAGACGGAGGGGAAACCGAAACCGTCTTTTTCGGCAAAGAGAGTATAAATTCCGGAAGAGAGGGGGGTAGCGGTCATGAATTGGCCGAGTTTGTTGGTGCGCAAAGCCCGGACGGGCAGGCCGGTGGCGTCGGATAACTCTAAAATGACTCCCTCTAAACGTGATCCGGCGGGATCAAGAACGAGGCCGGTGAGAAGATTGGGGCGGTCGGGAGGGGGCATAGAGTTGTGAGTTGTGGGTAGTGAGATAGGGAGTGGGGATAGGGGTTGCGGGCTGCGCGTTGAGCGTTGAGTGTTTGGTTGAATGGCAGAGAAGGCGAGACTTGGGTGGGTAAATATTTGGGAGAAGCGGGCGATGAGTTGGGATTCGATCAAGTCGAGAACAGACTTTTTGGTTACTTGGTTACTTGGTTTATGGTTCATAGTAGGCAGGGGTTGGGAAGTTTCAGACCAATGAAATTCTGTGGGGGAATAGATGGCTTTGATAAAAGCCATGATCCATTGGGAAAAGGGGCGGCCGGAGACGGGAACGAAGGCCAGCATGACGCCGGTTAAAGCCGCCAGGCCCATAATTGGCCATTTCAAAATAAAAGGCAGGGGAAGACGATAGACAACAACAGCGACAGCCACACCGCCGGCCAGCTGAAAAAATTGCTTGAGAGTCATATCTCCCACTAGGTGGAATTCATAAGAAGAGATATTTTGTGGTACTGGGTGTTGGTCCATCTTGATCAGTGCTCAGATAAAAGAGAAAAGTACTCAGGATTTTAACCCCAAATTTTTGATAGTTGTTGTAAGTAACCGAATTATCTCTTTATTTAACTCAATTAACACTTGAGTATTGACACTTGAAGTTTCTTGAATAATTTCCAACCAGTACTCGGTTTCTAGTGCTGAACCGCGGGCAATTCCCAGATATTGACGAAACTCTTTCTTGTTGTTTCTACCGTACCCTTCGGCAATGTTTGCTCCAATAGAACTGACTGCCCTCAAAATTTGTTTATATAAAATTTCATTGGTTTTGGTTTGAGGAAGTTTACCAAACAGTAAAACAACCTCCTTAGTCAATTGTTTAGCTTTCTGAAAATAGATTAGATTGTGGTGATCAAAATAACTCATAGGCAGGCTAAATCTATACTGAGTACTTCTCTCTGGGTACTGAGTACTAATTAATAGTACTGCGTGAACGATTTTGTGCAAGCTACAAGCTTTTTCACAAAATCAAAGTGTCTCTCCAGGAGCGGTTGATTGTTTCATAGGGCTGGGGAGAAGAGTGTTCCGTGTTAGAGATTAGAGCAATTGTTTTTATTTTCCCCCCCAACTCCTTTTTGAGACGTAGTAAATTACTGCTATATTTACTAAAAATAGTTTGCACCCCCTTGATCTCAATTAAATGAAGTTTGTCTTCTAATTCAATAACCAGATCGACCTCTAATTTATCTGGAGTGCGTAGATAATATAACGCTGGTGATAGGCCGTGATTATAAAACCGCTTGAGAGTGTCAATCACTACAAAAGTTTCAAATAATGGTCCAAAATATGGACTAGACAGTAAAACCTCAGAACTGTGTACCCCCATGAGATAAGTGGCCAATCCGGTATCGACAAAATAAAGTTTGGGTCTTTTTACTAATCTCTTGCCTATATTTTTGTAATAGGGGTAAAGCAAATAGATTTGATGACTGGCTTCTAAAAGTGATAACCAGCGTTTGGCGGTGGTATGGCTAACGCCCACATCTGCCGCCAGTCCAGTGAGACCCAATATTTGACCGGTACGAGTGGCACAAATCCGCAAGAAGGTTTGAAATTGACCCAGATCTCCCACTTGCTGGAGATTTCGCACATCCCGTTCTAGATAAGTTGCTATATAAGAACCGCACCAAAAATTACGGTCAACGGTGAGCTGGACAGATGGTTCTGGGTAGGCTCCCCGTAACAGGAGTTGAGATAAGTCTAAAGTGGAAGCGTTTTGGGGGTTGAACTTGTCGAAGTAATTTAACCATGGGGTGAGGGACAAACTGGTGGATCCTTGTTTGGCAATTTCGGCCACAGTGAGAGGGAGCAGAGAAAAGATTGCGGCCCGGCCGGCTAGAGATTCTCCCACTCCTGGCATGAGAGCAAAATTTTGTGCCCTACTTTTTGAATTTGTCAAGTTCTAATTCCAGGCTTAGGGCTTTTTCGCACAAAAATTTGAGGGATGGTGTAAAATTGGGGGATGTTAACAGAAGAACAAAAAAGGAAAATTCGTGAGTATGTGAAAGATAAGCCGGTAGAGGTGGTGTATTTGTTTGGCTCCCAAGCGGCGGGGAACGCAAGACCCGGTTCAGATTATGATTTTGGGGTCTTGTATCAAAAACAATTAAACAGCCATCAGAAATTCGAAATGGATTTAGAATTGGTGACCTTTTTTCAAGAGATATTAAAAAAAAACAAAGTGGACGTGGTAGATTTGGATAAGGCTTACTTAAGATTTAAATATGAGGCCATTAAGGCCAGGAAGGAAATCTTTGTAGCCAATAACCAGATTAGAGATGATTTTGAATATGAAGTCTTGCGTGATTATTTGGACGAAATGTATTATATGAAACAAACAACGAGGGATTATTTAAAAGTATTCTCGCAAATATGACCCAATTAGACAACGTGGACAAAATAGTTTTACGCCTAGACAAACTAAAAGAGTTTGTCAAAGAGCTAAAAACATATCAGAACACAACCAAGGAAGAGTTAGAAGAAGATTTCAAAACAGCTGCTATGGTAGACAGGTTTTTAGAACTAGCTTGCGAATCGGTACTAGATATTTCTAGGTTGGTTGTTACTGATCAAAGATTAAAAATACCAGAGGACTCTAAGGGGTATATTTCAGCATTAGGGAAAGCGGGAATTTTGGAAGAAAAATTTGCCGAGGAGTTTTCCAAAATTGCCGGATTTAGAAACATTCTGGTACATATGTATTTAGATATAGACTATGGCGAGGTGGCCGATAAAATAAATAATAAATTGGGAGATTTCGAGAAATTTTCTCAGCAAATCGCCAAGTTTTACGAATTAAGGGCCAAAAATTGAGGAAATGGTGTATCGCAATCTGATGATTGTCGATATCTCTTGCCTCACTCGGTTGCTCGGCGTGACTCGCAATTCGTGAGGAGCATGATAAAATTTGGGTATGGCTGAAAATGGCGTAGAGACACCAAAATCAAAACTGGATCTAAGTGGGGGAAAAGCTCTGGCGGAAAGAGAGAGGAAGGCAGCTGAAAGAAAAGGTGTTGAACCAATGAGTGCGGAAGAAGCTGTGGCGAGAATGGAAAAAGCGATAGAGGCCGGAAAAACCGGATCAAAAGAACCAGAACACCGAGGCGTGGTTGATGAAGACGTCCTAAAAGAAGGGGTTGCAGAAAGTAAGGGAGGAGCAGAAGTCGTTGAAGATAAAAGCAAATGGACGATTGATCGGATTGTATCGGCAGCGGCGACAGCCGCCTTGGCAATGGACGAGGCGCAGGAGTTGGTGGACAAATTTAAAATAGAGAAAGATGTTTTTTCCAAGATGGTGAGAGGAGTTAGAGAAACAATTTGGGGGAAACAGAAGGAGTCGGAAGAAGAAGAACCTAAGGCGGAAGGGCAGCGGGCTCCAACTGCGGCTGAGATAGGAGCGGCGGTGGCCGAGGCGCTGAAACAGCAGCAGGCAGGGTGGGAAAAAGCTGAACCAAAACCCCAGCCGGAGCCGGAAGTGGGGAAAGCTCCAAAGGAGGCGAAGAGGGAGGACGAGTGGGAGAGGTGGGAGGGACGGAGTTGGGGGCAGATTAGGACAGATTTGGATAAAGCAGTACGTCGCGGCTCTTTGGGAGACGTTCCGGAAAGGTGGCTTAGGGAAAAAAATGAACTCATGGAGTACGCGCGAAGAGTGGGGATGTTTGCAAGTCCCAGAGGTGAACACGGGGATTTTGTGGAGGATAAGATCGATAAAGTATTACGGGAGAGGTTGGTGGGCGAACCTCTTATTTATGGACATCCCGATCCTAGGATTGGGGAATGGGAAAAAATGAGAGAGGAGATGGCGCATTTGCAGGCCAGCCGGTATTTCGAGGGAGGGGGCGGGGCGGGATCAAGGTTTTTGGATATGGTTGAGGCGAAGTGGGGAAAAGAGGCCAGGGATCACATGACGAAAGTGTTGGGAGGAGTGGTGGAGGCGAGGATACAGGAGGCGAACGATGAGGCAGTAATCACTGAATTGTCGGCGAAGGACGGGCTGGTCGGATTGACAGAGGGAGAGATGAGAAATTTGAACGGGGCGATTGTCAGGCAGGCGATTATGAACGTGAGCGGGACGGAAATTGACCCGAGGATGGCGGAGGGGGCGAAAAGGTACGCGGAGGCGATGGTAGCGAGCGGGAAATGGAAAAAAGAGGAGACAGAAGCGGCGAGCGCACAATATGGGGGGGTAGATTATATGAAGAAATCTAGATTGGAGCAGGCTGCGTTGGCAAGAGCAGCTTTTTTAACAGTGGAAAAAGATGGGGACAATATTTATGAAAGTATTCCGCTGGTGCCACACGGAGAGATTTATTATAGTTTGACTCATCGAGAGGCGGAGACTTTGGCGGCCAGAATGGCGTTGTCTAACGCTAGAGCGAGAGTGCAACAAGCTGTAAAGACGGAGCAGGTGTTTCCGGCTCCAGAGTTGATGAGTATTTCTAAGGCGGGACTAGAATCTTTGTCCTCTATGCCGGGAGTTTCTGAAGCAACGGCGATTTATGCGGCTTTGATTACCCGACCGGATTTGATGCGCCAATATCTGAGTCAGTTGGGTTTACCAGAGAAGCATCTTTTGGACATAGCTGAAAAAACAGAACTAAAGACGTACAGAGAGACTTTTGCTACCTATTTGGGTGAGAGGTTTGGTTTGGAGGCTCAAGACGCAAGTAATGCGGAGGCTGTGGCATATAATTTTTGCAGGGCGTTCAAAATACCAGAATCGGTGGATTATAGGTTTTATCCTGAATATCAGAGAACCAATAGAACCAGACTGAGCGCGGTGGTTAACGACACGTTCAGAACTTTGTTGAATCCGGCTTACAAGATGTTGGATGCGGTAGAGAAAGTAGACGGCATGGGCAATATTCATTCGGTATCGAGAGGCGGCAGAAAGGGCTGGCCGAGGAACACTCTGGGTAACTGGATTGTCCGCAACATAGATGACGCTGGCGGAATAACTAAAGTGTGGCAGAAGGAGCCCTTGGTGGGAAATGCTTTTTGTGAAGTGGATTTTGTGGATGAAAATGGCCAAGCCGATAAGCTGATGAAGGCGGGCGATGACCGAAGAATGGAAGGGGCGTTAATAGGGGCAGCGGTGGAATTGGTTTCTAAAAAGGTTGATAAGTTTCATATTGATTGGAAAAATGCTGAGAACGAAACACCGTTGTTTTTGTATGAATTTGGGATGATAAAACCGGCGCAGTTAATTGTATCAATGTTGGAAAATCTTGCCTTGCCAAAAGATACCACCGTTGAACAGGTTGTGAAAGCCTTTGGAGATTTGGGGACAATCAGGTTAAACTCCAGGCAAACATTGCAATTGATAATCGCCCATTCCGAGAGAAGATATGAGTTACACGCACACAAGAGTAATCTTGAACTCGCCGTATCAGGGCTTGAGAAAGCGGGCTATTTGCGTGGATTTAATATGAGTTATCCGGATTATTTTAGGATTGGATTGCCCAAACAAAACTAAAATTATGACCCCGGTTTCCCCTTGAGTGCTCCTAAATAGCGAGCTATATCAATGGCTTTTCTTTCCCACGGATCTGCTTTACCTAGTCCGGCGGTGTACCTGTCGGTGGCTACGGATGCTCCCGCTTGTCCCCAACCCCCCATAGTTCTGATGGGCCCCAGGGCTTCGCCGAAGGCGGTGCCGTACTTGAAGGCCGGGACTTTGAGGGCGTCCCTGATAATTTCGGCGATTTTGGGGGTGAGGGCAAGAATGGCGTAACCGACTGCAAAATTAAAGATTATGCCGTTTCCATCTTGAAAGGGAAAGTTGGGGAGAGTCATAAAGAGACCGGTTCCAGTGTTGACTCCACCGAGGGGATTAATTACCGGAATGTTCCAAATGAGCATGGTGAATAGGAACATCAAGGGAACGACGACGAAAGTTGAAGCTTGGGCGATGATATTTCTTAACCAGGAGCCAAATCCGGATTGGCCAGGTAATAGCCCGAGCATAATTTGCCACGGACCCACGACGATGAGAAGCATAAGCGTGAGGTATGTCTTGAGTAACATCCACCACACCTTGAAAAGTAGAATGAAGAAGAAGGCGCCGACGATCAAATTGAGAATTCCAACTGCGCCCAGAGCCGGAAGTACAAAGGGAGCTAAGGGTGGTGCTAATGCCGCAGCGATCAGGATTGTCAGTCCTCCTGCGGCGAATATTACCAGCCACGGGGCCATGAAATACCAAAATATTTTGCCGTAATCTGACGATGTAAGGAAGGCGATGCTCTTGCCGACGTCGGTGAGAACAGGAGGTGAGCCCACGATGCCGAGCAAGACAATCACAAAACTTATGAGGACGTAAACCATATCGATAACGAGGCCGGCAATGGCGTAGGAGAAGGTGACTAATAAAAGAGTGATAATGATTTTGGGAATCATGAGCTGAAGGGTGACGGCGGTCTGGGGATTGATTTTGACTCGGAACATGACCATAAATCCGGCGACAACAAGCAGAACAGTCATGATGAGGTAGGTCATGTTGCGAGAAGCGGACCAAATTTTTTTGAAGCCGTTTAAAGCGCCGTAGCCGTATCCTTGGGCGTGTGCGGTAGTGGTGATATCGAAATATGCAAGCGCGTTGTTTATTGATTGGATTCCTGATGCGGGGGGGGACGCATACAGGTCGGAAATCGTTCCTACGAGGATTCCGGCTACTCCGAGCTGGGAATATTGAGCGAAAGTGGGCGGAGGTGAATTGGAGGCATAAAGATTTTTAATAGCATCAATAAAATTATTAAGGTTCTGACTTAGTGCAACAAAAGGATTAAGAACTGCCTGGAGGCTGTTTATTATCCAGTTTATTTGGGCAAAGGTGTAGCGTTCACCAAAAATCTCGTCGGGGTTGGTGGTATCGAAGACTTTTCGATTAAATTGGCAAGTGTTTTGGTTGTACCAAGGCCCATCAGGTAAAACTAATTGACTTATTTTATTTCCTATCCATGGAATGAGATTAATCAGGTCTGTGATAACACAAGTAGTTGGTGCTTGGGCGGAGGCGGGGATGGGGGATGCGAAGGACGAGAGTAGAAGAGTAGAAGAGTAGAAGAGTGTAAGTAGAACGGGCAGGAATTTTTTCATTGATATTACTTTAGCATAACGGTTATTGTTTTTGTTGGGAGAGTGAAAGTAAGAGTTTTTTCATAAGTCTAGCGGCGGGGGGAGTAGTAGTACCATAAATAATCGCAATAGGTCATGTCTGGTTCAGCAATAACGGGGGGGACAGGAATACAACTATTGGCATATTCGATATTGCTTTTGAGATTAAACGATGCACTGCAACTGCCATAATACCGCTCGGCTACCTGAAATACCGTGGCCTGGCTCCAATTGGAGTTTTGGGCAGAAGTGGTTCCACTAATGGCCTTAATCATTTTGGTTCCGGCAAAGACAGAATCGCGTAAATTTCCGGGGTTGGGATTTCCCGACCCGGACTTGCAGGCATATTCTGCCCAGCGGTTAATGCCCGCGGCTTGGGAACACGAGGGTTGGACTCCATATCCCGTCAAAAGCTGCATGGCCCCCATGGCTCCGCAGGTATTGGGTTGGCAAAAGTAGGGGGTATAGGCGCCGTAGGTGTTGTGGAGGCTGACCTCGTCCCTGGGAATTCCGAAGACGCCGTTTCTGGTTTCGATGGACATAACGCCGGCAATAATGGCGGGGGGAACTCTGTAGGCGCCGCCGGCTTCCTGAATAATTGTTTTCAATTCGCTATTTATGCCACAAGGATAAGGAAAAGGCAGGTTGGAGCCGGAAGGACAAGCGGGAGCGGAAGTAGTGGCGGCGGCTACGGTGTTGCAGTCTCCCGATAGCGGAAGAGGGGGGGTGGATAAAAAAGCTCCTCTCAGGGGGCGGAGGAGGCGTTGGAGGTTTTTGTTTTCTGAGGCGGCGCCGAGGAAATAATCGAAGAGGGAGCCGATGCGGGGAAAGTAAATGCGGCCGCCGGAGGTTTTGTCCCCGGCTGTAATTTGGGCGGAATTGGGGACATCGGGATGAGCCGGATCGGGGACAGCATTGCCGCTATAGGAAACGTCGGCAGCCCCGGGAATAGTCATGGCGGGATTTTTTTCGCCCCTGAGGTATTGTCTATCGGCCGGAAAATCGATGGGGGGGCCGGGGAGGAGATGGCGCAGGAAGGAGGCCGGGGCAGTGATAAGATTGTAGTAAATGCGTTCGACGAGCGGAGTTTTCATAAAAGTGGCAACGCGAGCTTCGGTAGGGACGGTGAGGTCGGCGGCCGTGGTGCAATAAGTGCCGCAATCATATCTGCCGGGCGCGGTGCAAGGATATTGGCGGGTTCCGTCGCGCCAGTTACATTGGTTGGTGCAGCAGTTAACGTCATTGCCGGCGTAGCCGCCATTACACTGGTTGGGTACGCCATTGTCTCCTGACATGCAACCGGGGGTGGTCGCTTCGGGGGTGTAGCGGATTTTTTGGGCGTAGGCCAGGTGGGCGGTAATAGTGTTGCCGACCAGCGCGTCGCCGGGGTTGACGCGGACTTCGGAGAGATCGCAGACCTGGTCGTATTGGGTAAACAGGGGAGTGGGGGCGGGCAGGTTATCGCGGACCTGGGTGTTTCTGGTGATTTGAGTATTAGGATAGTTTCCTTCTCCGTACTTGATCTGGATGGGAGTGCTGTCTTCAAAACCCTGGTGTTGGGTGATTTTTTGCATGGCCTCATTGCTGTCGGGGGTAATCGGGCCCCACAGCAGATCTTTGGGGCGGGAGAGGCCGGAGAGAATTTCGGAGAGGGCGTTGGCCAGGCGGACGCCGGAAAAGTACAGACGGGAGTCGGAAGGTTTGATAGTTAAGGTGATGGCGTTGGAGCCGGATGTGTCGGGGATGATTTTGCTTTCTTTGACGGCCGGGTCGGAGCCTTTGAGATCGGGGACGACGATTGTAAACCAGTCCTGAATGAAAGTATTTCCCGGTTGTTGGTTGGGGATAAGACTGATGGTGATTTCACCCACGGTATCTTCCAGGGAGGCCAGGGAAATTCGCTGGAAAAGACTGCGCCAGAAATTGTCGGAAGGGGGAAGACCGCCGGGAAATTGGGACAGGCGGCGGTTGGCGTCGTCCACCCGATAGTCGTGAATGTCTGTTTTGGACCGGCCGCCGCTGATCATGGCGGCCTTGAGATCGGTCAGGGCGTTTTGGGGGAGGAGTTTTTTTAAAGGACCGGAGTAGGTGAGAAAGCGGTCGAATTGAGAACTGGCGGCAGAGCCGCAGGTCGGGGAAGCCCACGATTCGGTTTCTGGCTCGTTGGGCCCGACTATAAACCAGATCTGTTTGCCGCGGACTCCCGCCGAGACGTCTTTTATGAATTGGGCGTAGACGGAAGGGTTTGAGAAGCCGCAGGATGACCCGGCGCAGGGGCGGATGACAGTGAGAACGGAGGAGGGGGAATTGTTGACGGCGTCGATGGCGCCCTGGGTATCACCGGGAGAAAAGACCAACTCGACGGCCCAGGCGGCTCCATTGCTGTTGACGCGCCCGCCAAAATTCCCGACGCCGTCCACACCGATACCGGAGTTGACCCCGGCTTTGCCGGGAGTAGAGCCGATAATGCCGCCCAATTCGTTGGGCGGGGCTTGGACGTCACCCAGGAGGTGAGACATAAAACCGGGATTGGTGCCAAAAGCGTTGAAGTAAACAACGGCCTTGACTCCCCCGTTGGCATCGTTATCACCGGCGGCCCGGTTAAACTCGTTTTTCATATCAGCCAGAATAACGGGGTTATTGGGAACTTCGGGAGTTTGGCCGCCAGTCCGAAAGTCGCCGTATTCGGTGAAAACAACTTGCTTGCCGGGAGCAGCGGAGGCAAAAACCTGTTTCCAAGTGGGGCCGGTGCCGGCAGCGGGGCGGACGGCATACCAGTCGTACGCCGGGATGACACCGCCCGATATTGGCAGGGTATAGGTATTGCCGGCGAAACCGTCCAACTGATTGAACTTGGCGCCGGCGGTGACCATGGCGTCGAAGAGGGGAGGGGAAAAGCGACTGGTAAGATTGAAGGCCGGAGAAAGAAGGCGGGCATTGGAAGGACGGCTGGTCCCGAGCGCAGTTAGGACGGCGTTGACATAATTGGCGACCTGCGTACCGGTACAAGATGCGGCTGGATTGCCCGGGCCGGTATCTATGTCGTCGAGCCAGGAGGGGTTGGTACCGGCAAGATACCAATTGACATAATTGTTGACTTTGGTGGCGTCGTCCAAGAGGTTCTGGGTGTTGCCGAGGATGGGGAAAGTGGCGGAAGAAGAATTGAGGGTGACGTCGAAGGCCGTGCGTTTGACTACACAGACGTCAGGGTAAAGACCGATGGAACATTTGTAGAGCCTGCCGGCTTCGGCGGCAGCGTCGCCGGGGAAGAGCGGCAGGCCGGCGGCGTTGATGGCCTTGGGAAATGTAAAGGAGCCTCCGGCGTTGATAGACTTACCACAAGTGAAGGAGATATATTTTTTGTCGCCGGCGTCTTTGGCTTCCGGGACGATTTTGGGTATCAATGGGTCACAGGGAGAGCCGGGATAGGGGCGGAGGGGGTGAAATTCCTCTTCGTTGGGGAAAGCGGAGTTGGGGATGGTAACGCCGCAGGGGTATTGAAGAGGGGTGAAATTGCTGCCGGAAGAACCGGGGGCGGGTGGAATCCCTCCTGCGGGTGAACCCCAACTGCCGCCGCTGCCACTAGGGGATGGGGGAGGGGAAGTGATGCGGCAACAAGTCCGGTCGGCCAGGCAGGTTCCGCCGCTGCCCCTGACGTCGCCGGGGTCGCAAGCTACGTTGGCGGGGACGCAGTAATTGCCGTTGGCTACACAGGACGGGGCGGGAGTGGGTGGGGATTGTTGTTTGCAGCAGTAGTCGCCGTAGCCGGGATTGGGGGAGTCAACTGGATCTAGGCATCCGGTGGACTGGCGACTCAGGCAGTCGCCAGTGTTAATGCCTTTGTTGTAATCATAAAAACAAAGCGGGTAGTTGGCCGGACAAGCGACAGGGATTGCTTGGGTGGATGGGGGAAAGAGAAGGAAGAAAGAAATAAAGAGGAGCAGGATGAACATGAGTATATTGTAGCAGAGGGTTTAGGTGCAGTTAGGGCCGGTGAAGCCGGGAAGACAGATACTAAAGACGGAGAAATTGACGCCTAAGAATTTGCCCAGCAAATTGAGAATAATCCAGGCGGAGAGGACCAGGATCAAACCGCCGATGGCGTAGGTGAGAGTTTTTTGGGCCTTGACAGCCCCTTCCTTGTCCCCACCGGCCATCAAAAACTGATACCCGCCCCAAATTAGCATGACCAGGACGGCGATGCCAGCCAGCGAGAGGGCGCCAGAAACCACTTTCTCAAAAACCTGTTCCAGGTTAGAAATTTTGGCTGGCATACTTGTTATTTACTCTTAATATTGAATTAATGGTTTAAGAGTAAATTGAAGCAAGTTAATGTTGAATAACGTGCTCAAGATAAATAGTAGAGCGTAGGCGGAAAAAACTATAGCCAGGCCTACCAGTGAGGCAGTGATTTTCTTTCTGGCTTTTTCGGTGGCTTCTTTGTCACCGCCAGCCATGATCCATTGGATACCGCCGACTAATAGAAAAAAGAAAGCCACTATACCAACGACACCAAGGATAACGTTGATGGTGCCAGAGATAAGGGATGACGGCTTGAGACCGGAAATTGCCGGATCCACTCCTTTAGTGATATCAATTGGGTCTTGCACTTATTTCACCTCCTCTCAGTATTAATTAATAATTGGGATCGTAAACTCTCTAATAGAAATCCCAAATAACGTTTCTGCTATGTAAATTATAGCAAAGATGGAGAAGACAATTACAAGACCTATTAAAGCGTGAGTAATTCTTTTGCTGGCATTTTGAGTTCTTTCCTTGTCCCCGCCGGCAGTAATATATTGTATTCCTCCAGCCAGGAGCATAAAGAAAGTAATGACACCGGCAGCCCCGAGAGCCAGGGTGATGAAGTTGGTGAGAAAAAGTTGGAGAATTGGGATTCCTTCCCCGGTACCGACGGCGGGATTAAGAGCGGGGTTAACGATGAAGCCCGATTTTGGTGTTGGTAAGGGGGCGGGCAGTGCGGCTAATGGTGCAAGGAAGTTCATGGCTATGGTCGGATAGAGATAATAATTTGGGCAATGTTGAGAATGGGAAGGCCGAAGACAAAGCTGACAATGCCGATGAGAGCGTACGACAAAACTACCATCAAGAGGCCAATAATGGCGTGAGTGAGGCGTTTTTGGGCGTTTTGCAAGGCTTGCTTTTCGCCCCCGCTAGTTAGCCACTGAAAAGCGCTGGAGAAGATTTGTATTATGAACCAAAGACCGGCGGAAATAGTTAAAACGCCAATAGTGATGGAGATGACATTAGCGAAAGTAAAGAGGGCTTCGTTTAAATCTGGGGAGGTGCCGAGTGGCCCGATGCCGCTCAGAGTTGGTAAAGGAACAATGGTGACCATTAGGGTGTGTATATTTTGGGGGCAATTAAAACGGTAGCGTCTTGGAAGATTAACCAGCCGAAGATCATGGCTAGGACGAATGAGCCGGCGACAACCAGAAGACCCATGAGTGACTGCCAAATCTTAGCCCAAGCTTTTTCGATTGCTTTTGCTTCTCCCCCAGCACTCATAAATCCATAGCCAGCCAAAATCAAGTTCCAAAAAGTGTACAGACCAGCCACAACGATGACGAATTTAATCAGGTTATTAAGGATAATAACAAGACCCGATCCGGAAGCGGTTCCGGCTAGACCCGTTACATTTAGGCCGCTGGGACCGAAAGGATCGGATATGGCGCCGAATTGAAAAATCATGGTATTGGTGGTGGATTAATAAAATTTATGCCAGTAATTACACCCACTATCTGCAGTATAAAGTAAGCGGATATGACAAGCAAGAAGCCGATGACGGCAAAAGTGACGGCATTTTTGGCTTTGGCCGTGTCTTGAGCATTGGCGTCGCCGCCGGCGCTTTTGATCATCATAAATCCGCCGCCGAGTATGAGGAAAAAGAAAATGACTCCGGCGCCGACGAGCAGGTTGGGGAGGAGAGAAGATACCAGGGTACCAATATTCTCGAATTTGGGGTTTGACCCAAAAAAAAGCTGGGGGATTGGGGTCATGGATCTATTCTAACATCAGACAGGCGGTCAAGGTGAAAATAGGGGAGGAAAACAACCTTGGTGGTGTCTATTTGGATTTCCAAATCCAGGGAGAGATTGACAATGTAGGCCATAGGGGGGCGGTATTTACGGATAAAACTTTTGAGGGAGCGGGGGACGACGGGTTTTTTAAGATCCTGATATTTGACTTCGATGGGGAGGGGGATAGGGCCGCGTTCGAGGACAAAGTCTACTTCGGCGCCGTCGGTGGTGCGCCAGAAGTGAAAACCGAACGGATAGTAGGGTAATTGGAGTTGGAGATGGTTGAGGACGAAATTTTCAAATAAGTGACCGGCAGTAAATGGAGTAATGGAGGCGGGGAAGAGGCCAAAGAGATAGTTTCTTAGGCCCAGGTCCACGAAGTAGTAAAGGGGGGATTTAGTAATTTCAGACCGGCGGTTACGGAAGTAGGGAGTAACTTCTTGGACGATAAAAGTCTTTTCCAAATACCATAAGTATTTTTTGACGGTGAGCTGGGAAGCAGTCAAGGTAGCGGAAAGTTCGGAAAAATTAACCGGACTGCCGGTTTGGACAGCCAGCAAGCGCAGCAGATCGGAAAAGGTGCGGTTTTTGTCGATGTTGAGCAAGTAGCGAATGTCTTTTTCCAGGTAGCTTTGGAGGATTTCGGCCAGAGCGGATTGTTTGGCCTCGGTAGTGGGAGAGAGAACGACTCGGGGGTAGCCGCCGAAAGTAAGATACTCGATTAGGTATTGGCGGAGGCGGTCAGTTTGGAGAGAGAAGTAGTCGGGGAGGCGGTCGGAGTAATGGTATTCAGTTTGGAAGTCGACAAACTCGGGGAAGGAGAGAGGATAGAGAGTAAAGACCCGCTTGCGGCCCATGAGTGATTCATGGATTTTTTCTTTCAGCTCAAAAGAGCCGGAGCCGGAAACAATGAACTTGTAAGGAAGATTTTGGTCATAGATACCCTTAAGGAAGATGCCGGCATTTTCTTTTCTTTGGATCTCGTCGATAAAAACATAACCGCCGGCTGGACCAAGGCGGAGGCGGATGATTTGGAGGAGTTCGAGCTGAGACGATAATTGGTCCAGATCGGCTTCCAGGTCAAGATTGAGGAAAAGGGTGGCTTGGCCGGAGTTTTCCAGTTCGGTTTGGAGCTGGCGCAACAGGGTGGTTTTGCCGGCCTGGCGGGGACCAACTAAAAAAGTGATTTCCTTAGCCGAAAGGTGTTTTTTGAGTCCAGGATAGAGGTAACGGCGGATCACATCTTTATTTTAATGCCAGATTTTTGTATGTCAAGTATCTATTTTATGGCTTGAGAATGTTAAAACCAAACACCACTTCAATTATTTGGATGATGAAATAAGAGGAGATAATGACCAGAAGGCCAATAACGGCATTAGTTAGTTCTTTGGTGGCGGATTGGATTTTGGCCGGTTCGCCCAGACTGGTGAGGTATGAATATCCGGCGGAGATGAGACGGACGAAAAAGAATAATCCGGCGCCAATGATGGCAAAAGTCAACAGACGGCTGACAATGAGGCCGGGTAGATCAGCGTAGTCGGCAATTGGGAATTTGGTTCCGACGGGGTCATCGATACCGGTGATTTGGGCGAGTTGTTTCATAGATTAAGATCAGGATTTCCTGCGAATCCGGGTAAATTAAGGATTTTTACTCCAATAAAGTTTAGCAGAACCACAGACAAAACGATTAAGATCAGGCCGGCGAGGGCGGAGGTAAGCAACTCTTTGGCGGCTTGGACGCGTTTGGGGTCGCCGGAGGCGGTGACCATTTGAAATCCGGCTAAGACGATCATCAAGAAAGCAATGCCGCCGCCAACTCCCACTCCCCAGCCCAATATCTGGCCGACAAACTTTTTGGGCTCTGCGGCTAACAGACAGCCAATAGCCGTATTCACGCCCCGATTTACGTCTTCGTTGCAAAAAGCCGAGGTGCCAGAATCAAGTGTATTACAAACACCGCTACACCCTTCTGGCATGCCAGGAATTACGACTGTATTGCAGAACTCTCCGGACTTGCAGGGCTTGGTTACCGGATCACAATACGGCGCAGCAGTGCAGGCAGGGGGGGTATACCCAGGGACAGTACAACAGAATTGAAAAGGTGGGCCGCTGCCACCAAAACAAGGCCCTGACGATAAGCATCTGGATGAGTCAGGGTTAGAATTTTGGCAAACCGAAAATGGTCTGGAAGCAGGGCAAGTTCCTGGGGGAGCCGGAACAGGAGGTTGGGTAGGAACGCAACTGACTGGTGCAGTGTCACAATTAGTAAGGTCTATACATATTCCTGATGGGGGTTCGTAATCTGGATCACAATTATTGACAGTGTCGCATTTTCTTGATGTACCAGACCCGCTGACTTTGCAATTTGCCGTTCCCTGAGCCAAGAGGGCTGGGGGATAAGTTAGAAAAACAAATAAAACTAATCCTGCGAGCAAAATGAACCTTTTCATGTAAATTAAGTTTAGCACAGGTTAAGATAGGAGAAATTTGTAAAGCGGGACGCAGGAAATTCCATTTTTAAGATCGGTTTCCAAATCCCAGGTAATTATTTGCATATTTCCACCTAGTTTGGAGTGGGCTGAAATGAGATTGGAAATTTCCCGGTCGGAAATTTCCGGAAGTGACGAAGCGTAGGTGACCTGAATTAACTTTTGGGTTTGTTCCAGTTTTCTGGTAACGAAGTCGATTTCCCTGAGCCGGTGGTCTTTCCAGTAGTAAATATCGCTTTGGAGAAAAAGACGAGAAAAGACGGCTTGTTCCATTAGCCGGCCTATGTTTTGCGAGAAAGCGGTAGAAAAGCGGGCCAAAAACGACGAGTCGACAAAATAGGTTTTCCTTTCAGCCTTGAGGCGATTTCTGATGCCGGGAGTATGCAAACTTAAGGGATGGAGGAAGAAATTTTCCTGCAAATAATTTACGTATCTGGCAACAGTTGCCCTACTAGCCTGAAGGTCCAGACCTTTTAAATTGTTGGTGAGTTTGGAAGCGGTGAAATAGGGAGAGTTGAGGAGGAGCTGAATGAGTTGTTTGAGAGTTTGGGTTTGACGGATATGGAAACGTTCAATGACGTCTTTGGAGAGAAAAGTTTGATAATATTCATCCAGAATTAATGGCTTTTTGCCCTCCTCGGCTAAGACTATTTCCGGGAAGCCACCAAAGTAGAGAAATTCTCGCAGGAGGCTCAAAATTTTAGGTTTGGCAAGTTGGCCGGGATCTTGTTGTTTGAAACGCAAAAATTCTTTGAAACCAAGCGGGTTTATGATAACACTTAGAGACCTGCCCCGAAGCTCGGTGGGGAGTTCGGTAGACAGTAAACGGGAAGATGACCCGCTAATAAATAGCTGATGATCAGTTGACTCATGGATTCGGCGGGCCCAGAGGCTCCAATCGGGTATGTTTTGAATTTCGTCAAGCAGAAGAATAAATTTCCGGTTTGGGAAAAGCTCTGTGATAGTGTCTGTAAGCGAGGTTAAAACAGGGGTTTGTTTGGGAAGGCGTTCGTCTTCGAAGCTGACGTAAAGACAATTCTGTTGGCCAATTTTTTGGGCCAGTTCGAAGAGGCTGAAAGTCTTGCCGGTCCGGCGAAATCCTACCACCGAGATGATTTTTTTGACAGAGGAAGATAGATATGAATTTAAATTTGTGCCGCGGTCTATAATTTGCGGCAGTTTCCGGCCTTGCCATTCCAGGAGTACCGATTGCCAGTATTGGTGCATACTCTGTTTACTATATTACAATAACAGTATTTACTGTATCATAGCAAATGAGTTATGTCAACAAAACCCTGGGGCTAGGGTTTATAGACGGAGGAGCGGTGGTCGATTTTGACGACGACTAGTCGACGGTTTTCCTTGTCCAAAACGTAAATTATGCGAAAATCGCCAATTCTTAATCGAAACCCAGATATGGGATCTTTGAGTTGAGTAAGATTGCTGTTGGGGGCGAATGGGTCTCTGGCAACAAGGTCTACCTTTTCAAGAATTTGGGAACAAAGGTTGGCGGGGTGTTTTTTGAAGAATTTTTCGGTAAGTGGCAGGTACTCAACCTGGTAGGATTGGCTCATATAGACAGATGATATTTTTCGGCGATTTGTTTGGAAGTGAGGCCCTTGGCTTTATTGAAATAATTTTCCTTTTTGGCTAGCCAATGGCTGTCCCGCGCATCTTGAAGCTCTTCGATAAGCTGTTCGTATTGAGCCACGTCGAGAAGAACGCTGATGGGACGGTTTCTATTAAGAATATAAATGGGACCGGAATCTATTGCAAGCTGGGTGACGCCAGCCGGGTCGGTGCGTAAATCAGTAAAACTTTTTATGGATTGAGCGTTTAACATGGTGTTTAAGTTAGCATTTAAGTTGTAGTTTGTCAAGAGGGTGATAAGATTAATTATGAGAAAAAAGTTATTAGTTATTGGTTCATGGTTCATGGTAATTTTGGCGACGGCGGGGATAGTGCGGGCTGATGAGTGCGACAACATCAGCAGTTTGGGTTTGGAGCAGATTGGGCCTTGTATCAGTAAATTCAGCGGGTTCGCGGACGCGATTTCGAAAGCCAATGCCACCAACTCCCGCGAGTTGGCAAGTCTCAATACTCAAATCTCAAATCTCAAAGCTCAAATAAACCAATTAAACTCCCAAATTCAAAAGTTGCAAGCAGACGTGTTTGAAAGACAGGTAAAAATTGGGGTGCGGGAAACCCTATTGGCCGCGCGGGTAAAAAGGGATTATATCCGTAAGCGGGACCAGACGATATTGACAACGCTGTTTGCGGACCAGACGGCGCAGCGGCTGTTTGCGGATCTGGCTTACCGGGAGAAACTGGCCAGGGATGACCGGGAGTTGATCGCCGAAATTTCGGGGGAAATACAAGTGCTAAGGGCTAGGGGCCAAGTGCTAAGTGATCAAAAGCTGAATGTGGATGCGTTGAAAAAAAGAGTGGATGACCAAGCCAAGTGGCTGGCGGGAGAAGTAGCTAAGGCGAATAAGTATGTATCCGATTTGTCCGGGAAAATCGCCTCTTTGACGGCCAGGCAAAATGAAATTCTAGCCGCCAGAAGCGGCAACTTTATCGCCAGTGTCGGGGATAGCGAGCTGTCTGATGATTACAATGCGTCTATCAGGGGTTTTAGAGAAGCCGCGCCCGGAGGGTCGTTTGCGGTGTTTTCTTTTGGGGCCTATACCCATCAGGGTGGAGCTAAGGGGATGAGCCAGTATGGGGCCAAAGGCCGGGCCCAAAGCGGCCAGGACTATAATCAAATTTTACAAGCTTATTATAAAGCATCTCCGGTGGGAAAAGATACCGGAGGAACTATCAGCGTTGCGGGTTTGGGAAACTTGAATTTTGAAGATTATTATCTGCTGGGAATTGCGGAGATGCCATCAAGTTTTCCCATGCCGGCTCTAAAAGCGCAGGCCATTGCGGCCAGAACATATGCCTATCGCTACAAAATCGGGGGTAAATCTATTTGTACGGATGAATATTGTCAGGTTTTTAGAAAATCAAAGGCCGACAATCCTCCGAGTGAGTGGCGGACTGCAGTCCAGGAAACCCGCGGCCAGGTTCTGGATGGAGTCGTGACCTATTATTCTTCTACCACGGGAGGCTATATTACCACCATGGGCTGGGACACGACCGATGGTGGTGGGGGAGCAAACTTTTTTGACAAAAGCTATGAGAAAATCGGGGGATCACCTTGGGCCTACAAAGCGTGGTATAGAAAAGGTTATTCGCCCAGCGGCGACTCTTGTGGAAGGGATAATCCCTGGCTTTCCTCTGAAGAAATGGCGGACATAATTAACGCCGCGCTGTATAGAGACGACAGAGTAACGCCCATTACCACATCCTGCTGGGGAGGCAACCCCTATTCATATTCTGAACTCCGGTCTAAAGCCAATGGTCCGTTATCAGTGTCTTCGGTCTATGTATCTCTGGGAAACGGCCGGACAAATGAAGTGGTGTTTCAGACTGATAAAGGAGAAATCCGCCTAAGCGGATCTGATTTTAAAACAGCCTTTAATTTGCGGGCTCCTGGGAGATTGCAAATTCCCCAAAGCGGGTTTGCATTCTTTAATATTGAGAGAAAGTGATACAATTTAGGCATGCCGGAGGTGTATTCAGCCCAAGGTACAAAAAAGGAATGGTGGAAGGAGTTGGTGGACGGGGTGCTAGAGAAAGTGGGGGAAGAACCAAGGCGGGCGATGCTGGGGGCGTTTTGCGTGCGGCCGGACCAGAGATTTATGACCCAGCAAGAGGACGAGGAGATAGTGTTGCTGCTGCGGGCACATCCGATCACCAATTTGGGGTGGGTGCTGCTGGTGATTCTGATGCTGGTTTTGCCGGGCGTTATTTTGGGAACGGGAGTGTTCGCGGCGGTGCCGGGAAAATTTGTACTGGTAGGGAAGCTGGTGTGGTATTTGGTGACGTTAATGTACGCCATGGAGAGATTTCTGTACTGGTATTACAGCGTGTTTATAGTGACTAACGAAAGACTGGTGGACATTGATTTTGAAAATCTGATGTTCAGAGTGATTACTTACGCCAACTTAAACCATATTGAGGAGCCGGCCATGGTGACGGGTGGATTTATCCGGTCGATGTTCCAATACGGGGATGTGTTTGTGACTACGGCGTCGGAAAAGCCAACCATAGAAGCTTTGGGGGTGCCCTGGCCGCATAAGGTGGTGGATATTATTTCGCGCCTGGCGGAGGAGTTGGAGAAAAGGAGGGAAAGGGGTGAATAGTTCAGAGTTCATAGTTAATAGTTTGGAGAAGATTACGTTGTTTGGGGTGGTGAAGTGGTTTTTGGTGGTGGGTCTTCTGATGTATGTGGCTTTTGCGGTGGTAATTGTGAGGCAGGTAAAAATTATGACGGAGGCGGTGGAGGACGATGTCAACGGCGTGATTTCGTTGTTTGCTTGGGTGCATCTACTGTTAGCTGTTGCTTTAGTAATTCTGGCGATAGCCGTGTTGTAATCCCAATGGAAATATATGTAGGTAAAATAGTGGGCAGGATCAGCGGGAAGCGGTGGGCGCAGGTACATGATTTTGTGCATGAGACAAAAGGTCGTTTAATTGTAGCGGCTAGTCTGGCGGTAAGTGGGGAAAAAACCGAGGTAGAGATGGTGGAGATGGGACGGGAACTGCTGGCGAGGGTGCACGAACTGTATTTTGGTAATTTGGAAGAGGAGGCGATGATAAACCTAAAACGGATGGTAGAGACGATGGAGACCGAGTTTGAGGGGGTAGAGATGGTAGTACTGACGGCGGTGGGAGAAGTGCTGTATGTAGCGGCAAATATGGGAGGGGCGTGGGCCAAGATGAAGGAGAAGGAAGGGTGGGTTATCCGGCCGGACGCGGAACCGGGGGTGAGGGTGTTGAGCAGCTGGACAAAAAATCAAGAGATCTTGGTGTTGGGGAATAGCCGGTTTTGGGAAGAGCTGCCGTTAGGGGTAGTGAAAGCGGCAGTGGAAAATAATGATGTGGAGGCGGCAGTGGAGACACTGGGGGCAGTGGTGCACGGGGGGGAGAGGGGGGAAGGGGCGGTAGGGGTCGTCGTGCAATTGCACAACGACAAATCCGAAATTCTAAATTCTAAATCCCAAGTAAATTTAAATGATCAAATTAAGAAACCCAAAATAAATTTTAAGCTGCCGGAGATAAAACTGCCGAAATTAAGGTGGCCGAGTTTGCCCCGCGGCGGCGGGGTGTATGTGGTGCGGGGAAATAAAGATTTGGACCGGAAGAGAATGATGTGGGCGGGGATAGGATTTTTAGTGATGCTGATGGTGCTGGTGGGGGGCTGGAGGTGGAGTGAGCGGAATAAGCAGATTAAGCAAAGTGAGCAAAATAAGCAGATTGAGATGATTAGCGAAAAATTTAATGAGGCTAAGGCGGTAGTGACGTTGAATCCGGCCAGGAGCAGAGAACTTTTGAAAGAAATAGATCCGGAAGTGCAAAAACTCAAAAATTCAAAAACTCAAAGTAAGGATAAGAGGGTGATGCAAATAGTCGGTGAATGGGAGGGGGTGTGGAATGAAGCGATGGGGACAAAGGTGGCGCAGCCGGAGCTGGTGCTGGATCTGGGGCTGGTGAGAGAGGGGATGGTGGGAGAGAAATTAGAAATGAGAGATGGGAAATTAGTGGTGCTGGATACGCAGGGCGATCGGTTAATAGAGGTTAATCCCGGGAAGAAAAGCGCGGAAGTAGTGGCGGGAAAAAATGATCTGGGAGAGGCCAGACTTTTGGCTACGTATCCGGGAAAAACGGTGGTTTTGTCTGACAAAGGAATCGTAGAGTGCCAGGGGCTAGGTGCTAAGTGCCAAGTAGTTGTGAAGCCGGATGATGGATGGGGGGAGATAGTGGATATGGGGATGTGGGGAGGAAATATTTACTTGTTGTCTAAAGCGGGTATTTGGAAACATCAGGGAGGAGAGGGGGGGTATGGGGCCAAGCAGTCTTGGCTATCTGAAGCCGGAGATTATTTAGGGATGGCGATTGATGGCAGCGTGTGGATTACAGAGATTAGAAATGAGAAATTAGAAATTAGAAAGTATACCAGGGGGGTGAAGGAGAGTTTTGAAGTAAGCGGGGTGGAAGGGCTGGAGGGAGAAGTGATATACACGGACGACGAGACGGAAAAATTATATGTACTGGATACGGCCGGTGGGCGGATAGTGGTCCTGGCTAAGACCGGAGAATACGAGAGTCAGTATGTGAATGAGGCGATAAAAGGGGCGACGGGGCTGGTGGTGGATGAGAAGACGGGGAAGATATATTTATTGGCGGGGAGTAAGGTTTATGTCATAAAGTTGTAATACCTCACCCCGGAGAGGTATAAATTTGTATGAAAATTGTTAATGATAAGGCGAAGTTTAATTATGAGTTGGGGGAAAGAATCGAGACGGGAATAGCCCTGACCGGGCCGGAAGTGAAGTCGGTGAAACTGGGGCAAGTAGATATGAGCGGCGCACACGTGCGGATTAAAGATGGTGCGGAAATAGTGGGACTGCATATTTATCCGTATAAACATGCGGACAACACTAATTACGATCCCACAAGAAGCCGAAAATTGCTGCTGCACCGGAGAGAAATTTTGGGACTTTTAAGCAAAATGAAACAGGGCAGGTTGATGCTGGTGCCGACGGCCATGTATACTAAGGAAGGCAAAATAAAGCTGGAAATTGCCCTGGCCAGGGGAAAAAGAAAATATGAGAAAAGGGAAGCGATTAAGAAGCGTGATTTAGACAGGGAGATGTGATATACTACAAAGCAGTCGGGGGTGCAAGGCTTCGACGGGAAATGTACTTTGACAAGCTGCAAGCCGAGCTTGAACCAGGCTCGTCTGGCAAAGCCAGACCCTGCTCTGCAGGGTAAAACAGGTTCAAAAACACAAGTGTCGATGCAAATCGCACTCCTCGCTTCGCGTACGCATTCGCTTAAGCTCAAGTGAGGCATCTCTTTCAAACTTATCTCGAGAGTTTGACTGGGGTGTAATTAAATCGGGATGCCTTTGACAGGTTACGGATTAGCCGAGGTCAGAGAAAGACCAATTAATCCAAGTGGTCCGCGACTTTATGCGAGACTAAGCTTGTAGATGCTTTAAAAGAACTTTTTCGGACGCGGGTTCAATTCCCGCCACCTCCACACTTCGCCTCAATTTAACAATTGAGGCTTCGAAGTGGCACGGCCATGCTTTGAAAAAGATATTCGTTCTAGTTGCGAAGAGTGTCCCAAACGTAGCCCATTGGGCGAAGTGGGACTATACTTTATTTGTGTATTATTCTTATCTGCTTCGACTTTCCGACCAAACATACTACACGGGTTTTTCGGAAAATTTGAAACAAAGGATTTCTGAACACCAAACCGGTAAAGTCTCTCACACTAAAAATCTCAGACCTTTAACACTTGTTTATTATTCGGCCTTTATTTCCAAGAAAAAGGCTTTAGATTTCGAGAAATATTTAAAAACTTATTCCGGTTTTGCTTTTAGAAACAAACGACTCGTATGAATCTGTTGGATATTTTGTGGCCCAAGAAGTGCGTGAATTGCGGGAAGTTTGGAGCTTACGTATGTGAGGATTGCAAGGTGGGATTGTGGGAGGAGGAGCAGATTTGCCCCGTGTGTACCAGGAATTCCAGATATGGATTACCGCACAAGTATTGTCACAAATCTTATGGGTTGGATGGGCTGACTTGTTTGTGGAGTTATGAGGGAATCGCGAAGAAGATTATTAAGAAAGCCAAGTATAAATATTTTTATGACCTGCTGGGGGAATTGATAAATTTGCCGGAGGGCGGGGAATATTTTTATTTGCAAAAATTTTTGCAGGAGAAGCCGGTGGTGGTGCCGGTGCCGTTGCACGAAAAAAGATATAGGGAGAGGGGGTTTAATCAGGCTGAAGTTATTGCGAAGTCATTCGCTGCGCGTCATAAATTGTCATGCAATAGTCATTTATTGTTTAGAGTTAGGGATACCGGGCATCAGGCGGGGCGGGAACGTGATGAGCGGTTAAAGGCGGTCCAGGGAGCTTTTGTGATTACTCCTCACAACTCACTACCCACAACAGTATTACTCATTGACGATGTGTGGACGACGGGAGCCACCATGTGCGAATGCTGCCGGGTCCTCAAAAAAGCAGGGATAGAAAAAGTGTGGGGATTGGCGCTGGCCCGGTAACGCCCCCCCTGATCCCCCTCTTAAATCAAAACTTCGTTTTGCGTCTTTCGCCGTAAGAGGGGGACGTAAGGGGGAGTTATAATCGGGCGATGAATCTATGGCAAAAATTGGCAAAATCTAGAAAACCTTTTTTGGCGTTGGCGCCGATGGAGGAGGTGACGGATACGGTTTTTCGGCAGATGGTGGCTAAAGTCGCACGTCCGGATGTGTTTTTTACGGAGTTTACGAACGTGGAGGGAATCATACACGCCATTAATAACTCACCCTCTGATCCCTCTCTGCTACAACGGTTAGCGTTTACCGAGGTTGAGAGGCCGATTGTGGCCCAGATTTGGGGGAAAGATCCGAAGAATTATTACGAAGCGGCTAAGTTAATTAAGAGATTAAGATTCGACGGGGTGGATATTAACATGGGCTGCCCGGAAAAAGACGTGGTTAAAAACGGCTGCTGTATTGCCCTGATAAATAACCGGAGTTTGGCAGCGAAAATAATTGCGGCGGTTAAGAAAGGGGCGGGGAGGTTGCCAGTGAGTGTAAAGACGAGGATTGGGTTGGATAAAATTGTGACCGAGGATTGGTGCGGATTCTTGTTGGAACAAAAAATTGACGCGCTGACAGTGCATGGGCGCACTGCTCGCGAAACGTCTGATGTCCCGGCGCATTGGGATGAGATCAAGAAGGTCGTAGAGATGAGAAATGAGAAATTAGTGGACACAGTAATTATCGGCAACGGCGACATTAAAAATGCCCAGGAGGCAGGAGTTAGGAGCCAGGAGTCAGGGGTGGATGGGGTGATGATTGGACGCGGCGTGCTGGAAAGCATAAATGCTTTCAGCCCTCAGCCCGCAACCCTCAGCCCTCAAGAGAATATTAATTTACTGCGGGAACATATTAAATTGTGGCAGAAGACGTGGGGAGATACTAAAAATTTTTCGATTATGAAGAAATTTGTGAAAGTGTATATCAAGGGATGGGAGGGGGCAGGTGATTTGCGGGCCAGGCTGTTTGAGACTAAGTCCCTGGAAGAGATGGCAGAAGTTTTGCGGAAGGGGTGGGATTCGAACCCACGGTGAGCAAAAAACCCACATTGGTTTTCAAGACCAACGCACTAGACCACTATGCGACCCTTCCTTGAAGCTAATTATACGCCGTTGATGTTATACTGGTAATAATATGTTTACTGGCGGGATGTATGATAGGTTATCGGAGTGGACGAGTAATGTGTCGGTGGTGTTTTTTGGGTCGGCGGTATTACCATTTTTTTCTGGCGGCCAACTGATAGTCAGAAGCTTAGTTTCTGGTGGAATTCTGGCGTTGTTTAGTTTGTGGTTGAGCTTGCGTTTGATGAGAAGGGCTGGAAGGAGGGATGGGTGATGCAGGGGCTGGATAGTTTTTACATAATGGGTGCCATATTGTTGCTGGTGGTGGCTTTAGTGTATTGGGCGGACGCGATTCGTGAGAAAAAGGGGAAAAGGAAGTAAAATGGGGGTGCTGGAGGAGTCGCATAGTTTGGTCCATTGCGAGGGGTTGCTAACCCCTTGAGCCGTAACAGGCTCGCGTGGGTTCGAATCCCACCTCCTCCGCCAAAAAACGAAATCGGATTTTAGAGTCGAAATGGGGTCGCGCCGAAGGCGCGACACTAATGCATTCCCCCCGCCGAATCCAGAATCCAAAAGGGTTTTCCACGCTCCGCGTGGCTCGTCGTTTGCCAATGCAATTTTATGATTGATCACACCAGAAAGTTTTTCATCTATACTCGCAAATCAACTGATACGGAAGATCGGCAAGTTAGAAGCATTTCGGATCAACTGGCCGAATTAAAAGAGTTAGCGGTGAAAGAACAAATTGAGGTTGTAGATATTTTCGTGGAAAAGCAAACCGCTAAAGCTCCGGGTCGGCCAGTATTTAATGAAATGCTTCTCCGTATCGAAGCAAATGAGGCAAATGGAATTTTAGCGTGGCATCCCGACAGATTGGCGAGAAATAGCGTTGATGGTGGAAAAATAATATATTTGCTCGATACGGGAAAAATTGCCGAGCTAAAATTTCCAACTTTCTGGTGTGATACGACACCGCAAGGAAAGTTTATGCTCTCAATCGCTTTTTCTCAATCAAAATATTATGTGGACAATTTGAGTGAGAATATCAAGCGAGGACATAGAAACAAAGTGAAGGAAGGAATATGGCCTCAAATGTCTCCGATTGGATATGTGAATGTGAAAGGTAGTGGAATTATCCCTCATGCAGATTTAGCCCCACTCGTTCGCAAAACATTTGAGGCATATGCAACTGGAAACTTCACTTTGAGGGAAGTCCGCGACAAATTTAACGCGCTTGGATTGAAGCGAAAAAGCGGCAGAGAGCTTGCGGTGTCGAATTATCAAAAACTTCTCAAAAATCCTATTTAAAGAAACTTTTTGATTCCGTTCAAGAAGTGATGAGCCGAAAATCTAAACCGCAGAGAAAGGGATTTCACCCATACATCTATCGCGGATTTTTCCGTTGCGGAGAATGTGGATGTTTTATTACCACTGAACAACAAAAAGGTCATCATTATTTACGATGTACAAAACGGAAAAATCCTTGTGAGCAAAAATATGTTCGTGAGGAGCTCATCACTTCTCAAATTCAAGAGGAAATCAAAAAAGTTTCTTTGCCTCTCGATTGGACACAATGGATGATTGCCGAAAATGCAAAAGATCGGCAATCGGAAGTCCAATCGAGCACGCTTTTTGTGGATTCTGCAAAAGCCGATATTTCTCTTTTGGATTCCAAAATTGAGAAGCTGATGACGGCATATTTAGAGAGCGCACTTTCACTTGAAGAATATCGCGACACCAAAAGTGCGCTGGTTGCCTCAAAACAGCTTCTCAAAGAGAAATTATTGGCTTTTGAGCAAAAAGCGAATAATCGGTTCGAACTTACCGAAAAGTTTTTGAAATACAATATGGAATTGGCAAACGAGGGAACAAATGAAGAAAAACT
>Ga0075790_103_pt1 | contig 65842 bp, 84 predicted proteins | sample RifGroC1_FD_67886 | JGI IMG/M metagenome (GOLD analysis project Ga0075790, IMG submission 67886) | Microgenomates bacterium GW2011_GWC1_47_20
ATCAGCTAAGGAAACGTTGGGTAAAAGTCTGATCAGCTTTATTAAAGCTTATCAACCCGAGGTGGGTTATGTTTACTTCCAGAGTGGGGAAGGGAAGGGGAGTAATAAAACTTACGAGAAAACCAATATAAGATTTTTATCATATCACTATTTGTTAGAGAAAGAAGTCCGCTTCGATTAGTGGATATTAATGTGGCAGGGGCTAGTGAACTATGTTGGAACCTATTTCAACAACTGTTGGATGGGTTCGGAAAATTTATCTGCGTCACTTCTCATCCACTCTTTTATATCACCAAGCAATTCAGAATTAGGATATTCCACTAAAAGAGTGGCCTCAAATGCGTAAACGAATACCTTCTGGATCTTTGCTGCCTGTTCAGGCCCCTTTGTTAGTCGCAGACCAACATATCTTCCATACCCCTCTAAAAATATACCCATGGCTGACCTGGCGGGTCTATTGGGATCGTATTCTTCATCAGCCCATCCAAACTCCCTTTTACCTTGAAAGAATGCTTTGAGGGCTGGAGAGTGGTGAAATTGGCCGTTGGCTTCAAGTTCGGCCTCTGATAACGAAGGAACATGCTTGCCAGCTACTACTGCTAACTGATTAATTTCGACTCCGTACTGTTCGTTAGCTGAGTTAGGGTTAGCAATGATTTCATTGAGTTTAGCGACGACAGCATCGAAGTCTGCAACTCGGGTTGCAAACTCTGGCCTATTGTCCTTTAACCATTTAAGGGACTCTGTCGTGTTGGGATATTGGGAGAAGATTCTTTCCGCAAGTGACCTGGCTACTTCTGCAGAATTGAGAGAACTGGAGTCTTCAGGCATAAAACAATTCTACCATGGACCATAGAGTACATCAAACCGTATCAGCAGGGATGCCAGGATTCGGACCTGGAAAAACGGTTTTGGAGACCGTTGTGATACCATTTCACTACATCCCTATATGTTTAGTGACTCTTTAATTTGTAATTTTAGTTCAGTTTTGGCTTTTCCACCAGCTTTTAGATATTTTTCTCTGTTTCTGGCGTCACTTTCATTGGCATACGCCTCGTAATAAATCAGCTTTAAAGGGTGTCTATTTTTGGTGGAGGCAACTTTACCTCCAAGATGTTCTTGATATCTTTTCTTTAAATCAGAAGTAAAACCAGTGTAGATGTTTTTATCTTTGAGACTCAGCAAGATATATACGTAGTGCATTTTGTTTGGGATTCGAACCTGGCCCCGCAGCTGCGGGGTTGGAGACAGTAATGATACCACTTCACCACATCCCTACACCTAAATTATATACCCAAAGCGACTACTTGAGCTTGGAGATTTCCTTGTGTTCCGTGTGCTGGCAGCAGCGGCGGCAATACTTTGATATAGTGAGTTTGTCCGGAGTATTGACCTTGTTTCTGGTCATAACGTAGTTTTGAGCCTTGCAGACCGGGCAAACGAAAGCAAAAAGTTGGCGGTTTCCTTTGGCCATAGTGGGGAGATTTTAACCAAAAAAACGCTCCCGCACAAGAAGGAAGCGTTTTTTGAGCTCAAAGTTACTGAGCAGGCTGGTCAGTGGGTATCACTGGAGCAGCTGGAGCAGCGGGTACAGCATCAGCGGCAGCGGTGACATCTACTGGTTTGTTTTCAGTTGCGCATTGTTCGCAGACCCAGACGGTTTTGCCGTCGTTGGTGGTAACTGCGTGACAATTTGAACAGGATACTGGTGTTTGATCCAATTAAATCACCTCACTTTCTAATTAGAGTATAGCAGAAACGTGAGCCCGGATAGAGAGTCGAACTCTAATTTAATCCTTACCATGGATTCGTTCTGCCGTTGAACTACCCGGGCCGGGTGCCAGGAGTAGGATTCGAACCTACGTAGCCGTAAGGCGCCAGATTTACAGTCTGGTGTGATTGACCGCTCCACCATCCTGGCATGCGGAGCCGAGAGTGGGACTTGGACCCACGGCCTATTGTTTACAAAACAATTGCTCTACCACTGAGCTATCTCGGCGCGAACTAATTTTACCAGGTTTTGCCACCAGAAATCCCGCCGATTGGGGAGCAAAGGTTTTTCCCCGAGTAAGAATCAAGTGGGCGAGCTTGTCCCTAATACTTCTAGTAGGGAATGTCTATCCGGGTACTTGGACCCAAACAGAGTTGCGCCCTGGCCCTTACTTTTAGAAAACTAGTCAAGGAAAATCTCCTTTGACCGTCCCTCTCGGCAGGACAACTCTATTATAACAGGATGTCAAGTATGAGTTTGGAAATAGGGAAAATGATCAGGCTAGCTAAAGAGTGACCGCCGAATATCGGCAAAATAAGCGCCAATATTAGTAGATAGTTATTAGTTATTAGTTGATAGTTTTTGAAGAATATTTTTGAGCCGTCCAGGGGAGCGACGGGAATTAAGTTAAAGAGGGCGAGATTGACGTTTAGACTGATTAGAAAGTAGAAAATAGAAAGTAGAAATTGGGGGATGCCCAAACGGATGATTAGCGATAAACTAAGAGCCAGTAGCAAATTGCTAATCGGGCCGGCCAGGGCGATGAGCGCCGTATCGCGTTGGGGATGACGCAGATTGTAAGGGTCAAAGGGGGAGGGTTTGCCCCAGCCAAAGGCACCGGTGATTAAGATAACTAAGGTGCCGATGGGATCCAGGTGGGCCAAGGGATTGAGGGTCAGACGGCCTAAGGACCGGGGGGTGGGGTCGCCCAGATAATCGGCCATAAAGCAGTGGGCGGCTTCGTGAATACCGATGGCGATAATGATGCCGCCAAAGATGACGACAAAGCTTAAGGGACTAGTAAAAAGCAAATCCAGCATGCTAAAATCATACCATTATGGCGTATGCTTGTGACAGTTGCGGCAAGGGAGTGCAGTATGGCGAATCCCATACCCATCACCGGGGGGTGGCCGGAGGGCAGTGGAAGAAACGGGCCCAGCGGACGCGCAAAGTGTTTAAACCGAATTTGCACAAGTGGCACGGGATGAAGCTGTGTACGAAGTGCTTGAGAAAACTTAAGAAATCTTGACTCTTTCTCCCTGGGGATTGATGGTCCACACTCCAGGCCAGCCCACAAAAGCCCGGAGTTTGCGGTCCAAGTCCTGGGTTTGATATTCTTCCCAAGATACAAATCCGTCCTGGCGGGTGAGTTTGTGAGTATAAGTGGCAAGAGAGTGATTTTGGGGTTTAGCTTTGAAAGGCGTGGCCTTTCGAAGCTGGGAGAGAAAGAGGTCGGTACCCAGAGAAAAAAGTTTTACACCAAGAGTAACGGTCGTGTCAGTTGGTGTAATTTTGCTTTTTGCTTGGGTTACAATGGGACCATGATCTGTGAGGGCATCGAGTTGGATGATGGTGACGCCGGTTTGGGTAACCCCGTCTAAAATTTGTTGTTGTAAAGGGGAGGGCCCTTTGTATTTGGGTAGTAGACTAGGGTGGATGTTGTAAATATGGCCGCCAAAAATGTCTATGACGCTTTGGGGGATGATTTTGCCGTAGGCGGCGACGAGACCCAATACCTCTCCTCCTGCCCCCTCTCCTACGGCGCAGCCACGAGCTCGCGAGATTATAGGAGAGGGGAACGAAAGGGGTGAGGTATAAACCGGAATATTATTTTTTTGCGCAAATACTTTAACAGGATTGGGAGTAAGTTTGAGGTGCCGGCCGGCGGGGGCGTCCGGAGTGGTGACCACAGCGCACAAGGAGAGACCTTGTGCGTTTAGCAGTTTCTTGAGGACGATAAGGGAAAATTCCGACGAACCAAAGAACACGATTTGCGTTGTCATGGCATAATTATAGTGTATGGGGATATCAGCGGCTGAGGATGAAAGAGTGAGGTCGGCGACTGAGGCGGCAAGACAGGCAGGGCGGGAACAGTCGGATTTTTTTAAATTTTTTGGGCAGGCTGTTTCAGGGTTGCGGCCGGCCCCGGAAGCTGGAGTACAAGGAACTGAGAGGGAACTACAAATTCTAATGGTGGTACAAGGGCCGGAGTCGTGGATCGGAAAGGGCAAAAATAGACATCATGTTTCGGGATGTGCTTCCTACGTCTTAAAGCCAGATGGGAGTAAGGTGTTTGTACCAGGCAGGTTGGCAGACGCGAGCGGAGGCGATATTTTTTTGAGCGAATTACGGCATTTAGATAAGACTTTGGTTAGGGAAGCCCAAAGGGCAATTATTGCCGATAGGAGGAAGAATGCCAAAATATGGCGGGGGTGGACTCCCCCGACGTGTCGATGACAGCGCACAAGGAGAGACCTTGTGCGTTTAACAGTTTCCCGAGAACTATTAGGAAAAACCGCGAACTGCCGAAAAAGACTATGGGTTTCACATCTTGATTATAAGGTATATAATTTGGGCATGTCTTTGTTAAGAGAGGCTGAGATGAAAAGGATGGGGAATTTGATGAGGTTGCAACAGCAGGCAAGGGGACCAGTTACTTCGCCTGGCGAAGATGGTCAAATAGAGACGGTGGCAACGCAGTTTGATGAATTTGGAAATCCGACCGTGGTGGTGGTAGATAGTAAAGTGGTGCGGGGAGAGACAGAGGGATTGGTTGCGCTGGCAAGATCATTGGTGTTTGTGCCAAAAAGGCCGTGGCGTTTTTTGAGAAGAAAGAGAAACCCGAAGATTATAGGTGGGGAAGAGTAGAATTGACAAAGACGGGGGAATGGAGTACATGAGTGTTTATGGCTAGGACTGAGGAAGAACGGAAGCGGGTGGCGAGACAGTACAACGCCGAACACAAAAGGAGATCGGGGGCTAGATGGGGAGCCGTTGAACCGGATGACGATCCGTCAAAACTTATTAAAGTGCATGGACGAAGGGGGAGAGGAAGAGTTCAAGAAGTTCCCCACCAACAGCTTGGACCGACGAAACTTTATGCTGTTTTGGATACAAACGTTGTACTGGAAGGTGTGGGTAGTCCAGGCGATTCCGATTGTAGAAACATAGTGTGTATGGTAGAGGAAGGAAAACTTTCTTTATTGAAAATGCCGAAGATAGAAGATGAGGTACTCAGGTTTGCAGAAATGGCGGCAGAACCAGAAAGCGTGGAGTTGGATGATAAGGCAAGGGAAAGATTGTATTATTTAATGGCTGGAGCGGCGTCGCTGTTTCAAGGGAACCGGAAGGACTACAGTAATCTGCTACCAGAAGACCCATCTGATGCTGTTTTTATACATGCACTAAATAAAGCTGGAAAGCTTTTTGGAGCCGATAGAGTGTGGTTAGTTAGCAGAGACAGTGACCTGTTTAGAAGTAACAACCCAAGTATTCTCAACCCCAGTGATTTTATTGAGCGGATGAAAGCAGTTGGAATTTTGGCTTTATAAAGTAATTTCTTGCCAACGGTCGCCGTCGGATTTATAAAGCTTGGCGTTTTGTTCCAAACATCGGTCTATAAATAATATTCCGTTTAAGTGGTCCATTTCATGCTGAATGACATGAGCGGGGAAACCAGAAAAGACTTGAGTCTTTTCAACTACCTTACCCCTTGCGTTCCCCTCTCCAAAATTTTGGAGAGGGGTTAGAGGTGAGGTGGTTAAAGTTTGGTATTTAACCGTAACGCTGGAGGACCGTTCGAGAGGCGCATAGTGGTTGGGTATAGACAGGCAGCCTTCGTAGACGCCTTTCTTGGCGGTGGGGTGAGTGGTGCGTTGGGAGTAGTGAGTTATTTCGGGATTAATGAAAACGGTGATGGGGCCGTTTTTGATGGGGCGGATGAGGAAGATGCGCAAACCGGCACCGATTTGAGAAGCGGCCAGGCCAACCCCCTTCGGATTCTTGGCTTCTTTCAGGGTCTTTATCATGTCTTTGACGATATTTAATACTCTTTTGTCGAGCCGGTCGACCGGTTTGGCCACCAGCCTGAGAGTCTCATTTGGTACCATAATTATCATGCTCATGGTATAATTTTAGCATGGCCAGTCAGAGAAACGAGCGCGATGTTATTATGGAGCCGGTTCCGGCTGTTGATGTGATGGATGATGATTTGGGAAGAGTTGCTTCTGATTGGAGACCCCGGGTTGTGATAGCGGGGGTGGTTCGAGCATTTGGCAGGTCGATCGGTTTACTGGGAAGGGTTGGGGATGGGGAACCTTATCCGATAGTGGCCGAAGACCACGAGATAAAAAAGTATTTGGAAGCTCAATCTTCCAATAAGAATTAGTCGCTAATTTCTTGGAGTTGTTTTTGGGCGTCGGGGAAGTCGGGTTTTAGCTGGAGTGATTTTTGAAATTGCAGACGGGCGGAATCGGTAGCGTTTAAGAATTTGTAGATAATGCCGAGATTGTATGGCAGGCGGGGATCGGTGGGAGAGATGAGAACGGCTTTTTCGAGAGTGTCGGCGGCAAGAGTCAGGTAGCGGGGGTCGATTTCGGAGAGGAGAATGTAGGCACGGGCGGCGGATTTGTAGTAATTGGGGTGACGGGGATTTTTGGAGACGGCTTGATCGGCAGCGAGGGTGGAGGTTTGCGCCAGTTGGGCCGAGGCGGATGAATCTTTGGCGGCGAGAGCGGCGTAGAGGTAGGCCGCGGAAACTGCGTATTCAGAGAGGATGGCGGGCTCGGAGGGATTGGCTTTGACGGCCGATTTAAAGGATTGGAAGCTAGAAATTAGATACTGGGAGTTTTGAGTTTTGCTAAAAAACTGGTAGTTTTTTTGGCCGCTGGCGTAGAGAGAGTCGGCGTACCAATATTTACCTATAGTACTTAGCACATAGCCCATAGCCCCTAGCACTAAAAAGATGCCGAATTTTTGGCTATTGGTCATCTTTGATAGTCAGAGCAATGGCGGGAAATAAAAAGAGGAATAGCTGCATGATGACGACGGAAAAGCCCCAGAAGTTGGTAACAATTATTGTTAGCCAACCAGCCAAAAAGGCAATTTGGGGACGGCGAAAGGCTTTAAGCATAAATACCAGCAATATTAAATATGATCCCAGACCTAGTATTCCAGTAGTAGCTAGATAGTTAAGAAATTCGTTGTGGGCTTTGTTGTAAAGGAGTTCCCATTCGGAGGTTTGATTATGCTCGATAGGGCGATATTGATAATAGGCCATGGCAAAGGTTTCCGGGCCGGTGCCAATTAGCAGATTTTTGATATTAGAACGCCAGATTCTAGTAGCCCCTGTCCAGACGATTTTTCTGATATTTCCCGACTCTGTTCCTCCAACCTCAAGAGCGGGGCCGGTGGTTTTTTCTGGAGCCGCGGGCTTGAACACCAGGTCCCGAACCGGATTAGAAATGATTGCTGTGAGCATAACAACTGTCAAAACCCACAGGGACACTCCTTTAAGGACTAACCTTTTTGGCGTAAGCCCCCAAAAGATTATCGATGATATTCCAAAAGCCAGCAGACCGGAGCGGGATTTAGTAAAGAGAAGAGTTGAAAAAAGCAAGACAAAGATCCCAAGGTTCGTCCAGTACTTCACCCCAGGGGTGAGGTATGAAAGGGGAATGAAAATCAAAGCGGCGATGTAGGCGGCCAGCCAGTTGGGCTGGCCGAGAGTGGCAAAAACCCGATTTTGGACGTCTTGGACCCAGCAAGCGACATTAGGTTGGCCAGTAGTTAGGAGACAGGAGATGGAGGCGCCGAAGTGTTCAAGAGTAGCATAAATGGCGACAGCGATGGAGGCGAGTAGTGCGTAGTGGGTAGTGCGGAGGGCGGATTTGGAATCCATATTGCTGACGAAGGCCCAATATAATAAAGAGTAAGAGATAAGAGATAATAGGCCGCCGTTCCAACGGGAATAATAGCCGAACCAGGAAGTATGCGAGTCAATTGAGAAGATTAAGCTGGCTAAATTAGCTAAGAGAAATAAGAGGATAGGCCAGTCCAGTAAAGTTTTTTTAAATATTATCCTTTTTTCCATAATCATGCGGATGGCCCAGGTGCCGGCGATGAGAGCGGTGAGGATGTAGGTGAGGATTAATTTGTTGAATTCAAATAGTTCAGAAGTATTAGGCAGCCAGATGAGAGGAATGAGAATGAATAAGAGATAATAGAAAATAGAGATTAGAGATTGGAGGCGCTGGGGCCAGGACATGAGAAATAGTTTAGCAGATTATGATACCGGAAGAGAACGATTTCTAAAGGCAAGTTCAAATATACAGAGCTGGATTATAGCCTTAAGCTTGTCTTTGACTGGTGGTGGAGAATTGACTGACCGCCCTATCTCTAGGTAAAACCTGGCTAATTCTAATATTTCATCACTACTAAATGATGGATCGAAGTCTTGAAGGGTGTCTGGTTCGATTTTTCCCACGAGGGAATTTTATACTATTGCCCACCTTCTATGGGAAGATGTATTCCTTCGGGATTGTGGCCGTGACGTTTTGATCTTCTTTTGGTTGCCGAACCAATTTGGCCCTTGCTCCCCGTTTCTCCTTCTGTATAAAACTCTCCACCTGAAACAGCATTGATAGGACTACCCTGGATAAGGCTTCTGTCAGTAATTACAACGTTGTTTCTGCCCTCCAGCATTTCGTGTTCTATGTCGAATAAGATTTCTTGCTGAAGATCTGGAGGCAGAAGCCTAAATAGTTTTCCATGCCTTTCAAGGGCTAGCCGATCGTGACTTATCTTAGTTCTTTTACTCATTTTACTGATGGGTGAACGTTACCACGAACTATAGGTTATGTCAAGGTGTTCTAAGGATGGCAATGGTGGCGGCTGCCTCCAATTGATTCAGGGCGGCTTGTTGAACGGCATCTTGGGGATCTTCTTCGATCACAGATATGAGTTCGGTAAGATCTGGAGCGTATATGCAGGATAAACCATCACAAAATGATTCATACTCACAGCGACGTCGCATAGTTCTGATCGCGCCAGTTTTTTTGCCTCTATCAAATGCGGGACATCGGCTCATGGGCGAGATATTAGTCCTTGAAGAAACTTCTGTCAAGACTTATATTGCCAGCAGCATGCTGGATTATTTGTTGGGACTGTTGTCATATGACGTGGGGATTGATTTGGGGACGGCCAATACCCTGGTGCATGTCAGGGGCAAGGGGATTGTCATCCGGGAGCCGTCGGTGGTGGCCATGCACAAAAAAAGCAAGCGGGTGCTGGCCATCGGTGAGGAAGCCAAAAAAATGCTGGGACGGAATCCGGCCACGATTGAAGTCATCCGGCCATTGAAAGACGGGGTGATTGCCGATTTTGACGCTACGGAAGTGATGCTCAAGCACTACATTTTGCAGGTTCATGAATCGGGGAAGATTATTCCGCGAATTCCTAGGCCGCGGGTGGTGATCGGCATCCCCTCGGGAGTGACGGAAGTGGAGCGGCGGGCAGTGCAGGAGGCGGCTTTGTCTGCGGGGGCCAGGCAATGCTGGCTGATTGAGGAGCCGATGGCGGCGGCTATCGGGGCGGGACTGCCCATTACCGATCCGGGAGGACTATTAATAGTAGACATTGGCGGGGGAACCAGTGAAATCGCAGTCATTTCTTTGGGAGGAATAGTTTTGAATAAATCTTTGCGGGTGGCGGGGGATGAAATGGACGAGGCCATTATGCATTACATGAGGCTGAAATATAATGTCTTGCTGGGGGAGAGGACGGCTGAGGAAATAAAGATAACGCTGGGCAATGCCCATGCCGGCACGACCGAGAAAGTGATGGTCATCCGGGGGCGGGATTTAGAGAGCGGTTTGCCGCGGTCGATCAAAATTTCGGCCAGCGAAGTCAGAGAAGCATTAATGCCGGTGTTACGGGAGATAACCTCCGCGGTGGGGGATCTGATCGAAGAGACTCCGCCGGAGCTGGTGAGTGACATTCTGGAACGGGGAATTGTGATGTGCGGTGGAGGGGCGCTAATATCGGGAATGGATAAATTGATGAGCGAGGAAACCCGGATGCCGGTGTATATTACCGACGATCCGTTGACCGCTGTCGTCCGCGGATGCGGTAAGGTGCTGGAGGATATGAAACTTCTAAATAAAGTCAGAGTGGTGGGGGGATTGCGGTAGAATTAGATCATGCGCAAGTTTAAACCAGGTGTGTCTTTCGGGGACTTTGTGGTGACGGATATTAAAGAGAGCAAGAGCAGGACCTGCCTGCCGGCAGGCAGGGAGCAGGTAGTAGACTATCGGAGGGGCTGGGTAATATGGCTAATAATACTGGCGGCTATGGGGGGAATACTGGCGCGATTAGGAGCGCTGCAGCTGATTTCCGGGGGGAAATACCGGATACTGGCGGACGAAAACCGTATCAAAAAAATTAGGTTGGTGGCAGAACGGGGAAAAATTTTGGATAGGAACGGGCAGGATTTGAGAAGCTGGGGAGAAGCGGCGGCGCATGTGGTGGGGTATGTGGGAGAAGTGAATGAGCAGGAAGTGGGGCTCCTTAAGGAAGCCGGACAGAAATATGAACTGGGAAGTCGGATCGGCCGGACAGGGATGGAGGAACAATACGAAGAGCGGTTGCGGGGCCGGGATGGCGGACGGCTGGTGGAGGTGGACCCCGGGCAAAAAATAGTCAGGGAGCTGGGGCACCAAGAAGCGGAAGCTGGAACCGATATAACGTTGACGCTAGATGCTGGATTGCAGCAAACTGCTTTTGTTGCGCTGGGGGGGAAAAGAGGGGCAGTAGTAGTGAGTGATCCTAAAAATGGGGAAGTGTTGGCGTTGGTTAGCTCGCCGGCCTTTAATCCCCGACAGGTAACTGCGACGTCGGAGTTTTTTAACCGAGGCATAGGGGGGGTTTATCCTCCGGGGTCGGTATTTAAAATGGTGACGGCGGCGGCGGCTCTGGAATCCGGGAAAGTGAAAGCTGATTTTACTTACAAAGATACCGGATCGATCAATGTGGGCCGCTTTGCGTATACCAATTGGTATTTTACCCAGTATGGCCGGACGGAAGGAGTGGTAGGGTGGGAAAAAGCTATAGCCCGGTCGGTGGACACCTTCTTTTATAAAATCGGAGAGCTGACGGGGGCGGAAACGATGGCCGCGTGGGCCAAAGAATTTGGTCTGGGGGTAAAGACGGGAATTGATTTGCCGGGGGAGGTGGCGGGATTGGTTCCTACTCCGGATTGGAAATGGGAAACGAAGAAGGAAAAGTGGTTTTTGGGGAATACGTACCAGATGGCCATTGGCCAATCGGATTTGTTGGTGACGCCTTTGCAAGTAAACGTGATGACAAATGTGATTGCGGCGGGAGGGGAAAAATGCGGGCCGCACCTGCTCAAATCTCAAATCCCAAATCCTAAATCCCAAATAAATTCCAATGTTTCAAATTCCCAATGTACAAAAATAGATATAAATCCTGATATTTTAGATATTGTCAAAAAGGGTATGATTGGGGCGTGCAGTGCGGGCGGGACGGCCTTTCCGCTGTTTGGGTTTGAACCGCAGGTGGCATGCAAAACGGGAACGGCAGAGTATGTGAGACCAGACGGAAAAATTGGCACGCATGCCTGGCTGACGGCTTTTGCTCCGGCTGAAGATCCGGCTATTTCAGTGACGGTGCTGGTAGAGGGAGGAGGAGAGGGCTCGCGGGTGGCCGCGCCCATCGCCCGCAAAATCCTGGCCAAATATTTCGGGGTAGAAGACAAATACAATTACGCGGCGGTGGAAGGGGTGGGAGAATAATTTATCTATTTGACGCTACAGCGTTTTTCTGATAAAAATGGAGATAAGATGAAACAGAGAATTACGGCTCGGGGTTTATTGAAACTGGTAGGGGATGTGGGAGCGTTTGTGTTGCCGCTGGATAAAATGGCGCCATATAGATGGTTGCATGGGGAAATACCAATAAAAGGATTAGATGATTATTTTCCATCGGTAGTGAAGCAGGTAGCGAGCAGATTGGAAAGAAGAGGATTAGTAAAAAAACTGGAAACAAAAGATGGGTTGGTAATAGAAATTACAAATGGAGGGAAATGTGAGGCGCTGAAATACAAGCTGGAAGATATGAAGCTAAAAAGGGGAAAGTGGGACGGATTGTGGAGATTGGTATTTTTTGATATTTTGGAGAAAGACAAGGCAAAAAGGGATACTCTGCGGGAGTTTTTGAAAAAAATGGGGATGGAACAAATGCAGGATAGTGTCTATGTGAGTCCGTATGATATAAGTGGGGAAGTAAAGTATTTGCGGGAAGTATTGGAGATTCCGCACGATGTGAAATTGGGAGTGTTGAAAGAAATTGAAAACGAGGAAGAATTAAAAGAGATTTTCGATTTGTAAACTTTTATCAGATTGACGCTATAGCGGGGATTTGATAAATAGGGTGGCTTATACAGGGAGTTGACTTTGTAGAGAGAGAGAGTTATTATGCGGATTATGAATTGGGAACAAATGAAAAAATCACCAGCCACTCGGGGTTTTATGACGGTTGCGGAAGGAGCGGTGGATATCGGAGGATTTTTGCTGAAAATAACATTTAAACCAGCATTTATGAGCCATGCTCAAAATCCTGATGAGAATAAAGTCGGTTATATGGCTAGACTTCAGTTTTTCAGATTACTAATACCATTCTATGCAGCTTTATTTTCTGGTGTGGCGAGAGGCGAATGGAATGGACAACTTAATCCACAGAATGTGGCATTTACATTAGGGGTCGCTTTTTTGGGCGCTGGATTGGTGGATATGGCTGGTTTGGGATTGCAGGCAATTGGGGAAAATAGAAAATAGTGTAGAATAGAAAAATGAATTTGGTGATTGTGGAGAGCCCGACGAAGGCTAGGACACTGGCCAAGTTTTTGGGTGACGGATACAAAATTGAAGCCAGTTATGGGCACGTGCGGGATTTACCGCAGAAGAGATTGGGAATAAAAATAGACAAAAATTTTGAGCCGGAGTATGTGCAGACAAAAAAGCAGGAAGAAAGAATTAAAGAGATTAAGAGATTAAGTGATAAAGTGAATAAGATATATTTGGCGACAGACCCGGACCGGGAGGGGGAAGCCATTGCCTGGCATGTTGGCCAGTTGTTAGGAGTCAGGAGTCAGGAGTCAGTAAAAAGGATTGTTTTCCATGAGATTACAGAACACGCTATTAAAGAAGCGTTGGAACACCCGCGGGAATTGGATATGAAACTGGTGGATGCCCAGCAAGCCAGGAGAGTTTTGGATAGATTGGTAGGGTATAAATTGTCTCCGTTGTTGTGGAAAAAGATCAGAAGAGGGCTATCGGCTGGTCGGGTGCAGTCGGTGGCGGTGCGGCTGGTGGTGGAGAGAGAAAGAGAGATTGAAGCTTTCAAGCCGGAAGAATATTGGCAGATAGATGTTATGTTGAGGAATATTCAGTATTTAGTATTCGGTGTTCGGTTTGTTGGAGATATTAAAAACCAAGTTGAGGCAGAAGAAATTGAAAAAAAATTACTGAATACTGAATACCGGGTACTGAATATAGAAAAGAAGGATTTTAGAAGGACGCCGCCGCCGCCGTTTACGACTTCCACTTTGCAGCAAGCAGCGGCCAATAGATTAGGCTGGAGTGCCAAGCGGACCATGCAGATTGCTCAAGGATTGTATGAGGAGGGACATATTACGTATCACCGGACGGACTCGACGAATTTAGCGATGGAGGCGGTATTGGCGGCTAAGGATTTTATTTCAGCAAATTATGGGAAAGATCATGCTTTGGATAAGCCACGTTTTTACAAAACTAAATCCAAGGTTGCTCAAGAGGCTCATGAAGCTATCCGTCCGACGAATGTAGCTTTGAAAGGCGTGGCCTTTCAAAATCGGGATCAGGAAAAAATATATGAGATGATCTGGAAGAGATTTGTGGCCTCCCAAATGGCTGAAGCTCGAGGGATAACGGTAACTATAGTGGTAATTGCAGGGGAATATAAATTGCAGGCTAGGGGGGACACGATAATTTTTGACGGTTGGTATAAATTAAATGGAGAAACGAATGAATTGAGATTGCCGGAGGTGAGTGAGGGGGAGAGATTGGAGTTTGTAGATTTGACGAAGGAGCAGAAGTTCACTCAACCGCCGACCAGATATAACGACGCCTCTTTGATTAAAGCGTTAGAAGAAATGGGAATTGGCCGGCCGAGCACATACGCGCCCACGCTGTCTACAATCCAAGACCGGCAATATGTGGAGAAAATTGAAAAACGGTTTAAGTCGACGAGTTTGGGGTTGGCGGTGAATGATTTTTTGACAGTGAATTTTTCTGACATAGTGGACTATAAATTTACGGCCCATATGGAGGATGAACTGGATGAAATTGCCAACGGGGTCAGGCAGTGGCGGCCGGTGATAAAAGAATTTTATGAGCCGTTCGCGGCTAAGTTGGGAACTGTTACAGAAACTGCGGCCAGAGTGAAAGTGGAAGTGGAGACTACGGGTGAGAAATGCCCCAAATGCGGGCAGGGGGAAGTAGTGATCCGGCTGGGAAAGTTTGGCAAGTTTTTAGCCTGCAGTAGGTATCCGGAATGCGATTACAAGGCTAATTATCAGAACAAAACCGGGCAAAAATGTGTGAAATGCGGGGGGGATGTGATTATCCGCCGCACCCGCTCCGGCCGGTCTTTCTACGGCTGCAGCAATTACCCCAAATGCGATTTCGCGTCTTGGACCAAGCCGAAATCTATCTAGAGTCTTGAAATCTATTGACGGGAGTGGTATATAAGAGCCACATGGCGACGACCGAGATTGCAAGTGTCTTTGAAAAGTATCTTGTGAGGGCAAGATATGAGGGAGGAACTCTGAATAGCCTAGCGAAGGTTTTGAATGCCGGTTTCTCATTTATTCCGGGGATTTTTGATGATGAGAGTGAGAGTAGGAGGTTCTTAAGAAGACTGGAAGTTGTTGACAGGAGGAGGGGAAAGGCGATAGAGCTGGTTGGAGTAGACGGAACTTATCATAATCGGAGCGAATGGGAGGAGCATAGAACAAGTTATGGAACAGTAAGTTTCGAGGGGAGGCCGTTGGTTTTGAAAGAAGGCGAGGAGCGTTGGTTTACTATTTCTGAGTTGGCGGCTTTGGCCCGAGGAATCGAGTCAATGGTATTGGCTTCGTTTGAAGCGGCGAAGTGATGAGGAGTGATTTTGCCAGTTGGAATAAACCCAAATCTTGACAATTTCTGATATATGGTCTAATATTAGATGATTAAGTCTAAAATCAAGTCTAATATATGGATTTTCAATATTTTCAACGGGATATAGAAAAATTCCTACAGCCATGGTTGGCTAAGCGGGAAGGAATTCTGATTTATGGCGCCCGCCAAGTAGGCAAGAGCACACTTCTCAAAAAAATATTAGATCAGTATCCTGAGTCCCGTTATTTATCTTTTGATGATCCCAATGTCTATACCCAAGCTTTAGAAAATCCCCAGGGGTTTTTACTTCAGGTGAGTAGGGGAATGAAAGCCATTTTTATTGATGAATTTCAAAAAGTGCCGGGAATAACTTTGGCTGTCAAACATTTATACGATACACGACCAGACTTCCCAAAAATATTTATGAGTGGTTCGATTTCCGACAGCTTGATTGCCGGAGGCGATAGTATGGTCGGCCGGGTAATGCGTTTTCCGTTATATAGCCTATCTTTTGGAGAGTATTTGAATGCCAGAGGTATAAAAACCAGGTTGGAAATTAAATCAGAAATACTAGAACAGACAACAATGCTTATGGGAGAATTTAACCACTACCTACAGAATGGTGGATACCCAGCCACTATATATGAAGATAGTCAGAATTTGCCAATCTTTTTTGAAAATTTACGCCGGAGCTTTTTGGAAAAAGATTTATTGGGCCGGTTGAGATTAGGTCAGATCGACAATTTGCCTAAATTAATAGTCATACTTGCAAAGCGGGTGGGATCACCCATTTCATACAACAGTTTGGGTAATGAGTTAGGATTGCAAATTAAATCAATTAAGAATTTACTAAGTATTTTGGAATATAGTTATTGGATTGAAATTGTCAGACCGATATCCAAATACGGTGGTGAGTTTAAAAATAAATTTAAAGTCTATTTTTTGGATACTGGATTGTGTAACTTTTTGGCCTCGGGGAGTGAAATTGGATCCAAATTGGAAAATTGTATTTTTGGAAGCTTAAAAAGAAATTCTTTTAACTCCAACTTCTGGCACACTTATGCCGGAGGTGAAGTTGATTTTATAATCGAAGAAAATGGCCAAACCACAGCCATTGAGGTCAAAGTTGGGAAAATGACTCAAAATAAATTACCGGTGAGCTTGAAAAATTACATTGTTAAATACCGTCCGCAAAGAGCAGTTGTTGTAAATCAGAATCATTTTGGTGAGCAAAAAATTGATCGCACCCAAGTTTATTGGCTTCCTGCCTATGTTTTCGCCCAATTATCCAAAAGCGACTTTGCCGGTTGGACAAAACCGAAGTAACTTATAGTTGACGAGTTGGTGTGTGTGTGTGTTTTAATATGCGTCATGTCTGGAGAAACTAAGGGGCTATTTAAAAGTCATCCTTTGGCGATTGGTGTTGCTTCTGAAGCAAAAATGATGGTTAGAGTCGGGGCCAAGGCACTCGATATATTTGCTCTTCCAATTTTTTGGCATTTGACCGCTCGGCAGAAAAATAAAGGTGATGTTACCATTGATGAGATCGAAGGTGCACTTGCGATTGCTTGGATCGCTCGTACAACGGTTTATTTATTTAGTACACTTGCTGGATTAAGTAGGGGTGATCAAGGGCTTTTTGCTGTAGGTGGAGCTTTCTTAGTGGCGGCTGTGCTGGACGGGGGAATATCCGCTTCATATATGAGTGGATTCAAGAATTTAGAGAAGAGAGATAAGCAATAGCTCTCGAGATTTGGTCAATAGTTTGATAGTTTGAGGTTGCGGATGTGGATGAATCGGCTGCAGTAATTATCCGAAGTGTGATTTTGCATCTTGGACCCGACCTGCGTCCCGCGACGGCGGGACTACGGCGGGGCAAGCCAAACCGAAGTAAATTAATCTTCGAAGTTCCCAGTGACAAGCTTCCACCCAACTGGACAATTTAAGTCTTTCTATCCACGTAACCATTAACCATGATCAAGTATGGTAACTACTATTTTTGGTTACAGGCAGCCATGACAAGGTGTATCCGAAGCCGAAATAATTTTACATTAACGGTAACGATCGTGGAGGTTGATGTAAATTATTGACCGGGGAGGGATTGAGTTGAAAAAATGTGAAGTGTCTGGTAGAAATAGAAGATGGTGTTGGCGGATAGAGATATCAGGGAAAAGGTTAAGAAGAAAGAATTGGTAATCCGGCCGTTTGATAACGGCTGTGTGTAGCCTTCCAGTGTGGATTTGCATTTGGTAGTTGAAAGTTGGGTGAATCTTTGATAAGAAGATCCGGATGGCTAGAGCAGTAGATAGAGTTGAGCACAGACCCGCAATAGAGGAAGTCTTTGGAACCTTACCGGATTGGGCGATAGTACAATACATAAAGATGAGATGGCTTGATATCAAGCCACTGGCTTCTGACTGGGAAAGAAAAATGGGACCAGTAACGATTGATTTTCATCTGGGAGTGAAGATTTTGGTTCCCAAGGAGGCTTCTTATAAGTTTGTGGATGTGCGGCTGGGGGTCAACGGAGGTGATTACGCGGAGATGAAAGTCGAAAAAGACCAACCGTTTATTTTGCAACCTGACCAATTTATTATCGCTGAGACAGAAGAATATATGAAAGTACCGGAGGATATGCTTGCGAGGCTTGAAGGAAAGAGCAGTTTGGCGAGGTTGGGGATTGTTGTCCATCTGACCGCCGGTAGGTTTGATCCGGGATGGGAAGGAAATCCGGTTTTGGAGTTGAAGAACAATGCCCATTTGCCGGTTATCTTATACGGTAATTGGCCGATTTGCGCTTTTTCTTTTGAAAGGTTGATGGCGGTACCCGAGAGAACCTATCAGCGGACCGGCAGGTATATAAAAGGGAGAAAGAGTGTTCATAGTTTAGTTCATAAGGACGAAGGGAAATAGATGCCAACAGAAATGCGTGTCGAGCCATTTGGCGGAAGGGTGACACCATTTTACTATGCTCCCAAATTGGTAGTGGGAAATGGCAGGAAAGATGTGGCAATTTGTACTTTGTGGACTAAAGAAGATGTATTGAATCGGGTTTTAAGCAATCAAGATTTTGGGTTAAGAGGTCCCTTATTCTCACAAAGGGGAGCTGAATATATTATAAGAAATGTTTTGGCAAATCCCGTTATAAGGTCGATATTGATTGTTGGAGCTGACGCGAATAATTCTCCGGCCGGATTACTAGCACTAAAAGAGAACGGGGTTGGGGATAGAAATGAAATAAAAGGATTAGTTGATGAAACAGGAAAACCGAGAGTGTATATTGATCCAGGATTACCCGTTGAAGCGGTGGATAGGTTTAGGGAAGAAGTGACAGTCGAAGATATGAGGGATGAGAGGAATTGGGATAAAGTGTCTAAAAGAGTTGCTGAAATGCCACAGCGTCCCGCTTTCGACACAATGAGACGTTTTTACCCCGAATCGCTGCCTGCGACCAGTACTTTGCAGTCAGAGGGAATGGGAATAAGGATTGGAAGAAATAGAATTGCTGACGCTTGGGTGGATATGCTGTTTCATATAAGAAAATTTGGGGTAGTGAAGCCGAGCGATAAGGGCAGGGATTTGCAGGAATTACCTAGTCTTCATGTGGTTGTTAATGAAACAGTAGATGGGTTATTAGACAGAATCCCAAACTGGTTACCTGTCTCGCGGAGAGACATAGAGGAGTATTTACCCGTGATGTTGGAAAGTAAACCACGTTCGGGCGTAGATACTGCATATACGTACGGTGCCCAACTGAGAAACTATGACGGTCTCAATCAGCTGGAGCAGATTGGCGAGCTTATGAAGGGGGAATGGTATACCAAAAGGGCTGTGGCGATGACCTGGCATTTGCCGGATCACTTGACTGATCAGGTGATGTCAGCGCCATGTTTAGTTGATTTAATGTTTTTAGTCCAAGACGATAGGTTGATGATGACAGCACATTTTAGAAGCCATGATATGTATCGGGCATGGTTGCAAAATGTATACGGGTTGAGGTTTCTGCAGGCTGAGATGGCTAAGAAAGTTGGTGTGGGATTAGGACAAATGGAGGTGATCTCTAACTCTGCACACTTGTGGCAAGATATAATTTCGGATGCTGATCGTATTGTGGCCGAGCGTTATCCGCAGTTGGCAGCAGCTTGGCGGGAAGATCCTAGGGGAAATTTCCTGGTTTCGGTTGAAGGAGAACAGATTGTGATGAAACATGTTGATACTTTTGGGAATCCGACTGGTATGGTTTTCAGAGGGACTAGCGGCCAACAATTGTATAAGGATGTTATTTTGAATGAGGGGTTGATATCTTTACCTGACCATGCAGCTTATTTAGCTTGGGAATTAGGAATGGCTGCACAGGCGTTGGCCACTGGTTCGGCGTATCAGCAAGACAGGGCATAACATCGGTTGCCGATAGGTGCAAGCTTGATGACGACTACTATTATTATCTAGTCGTTGCTCCTGTAAGTGGTTTGTGTGAGGCGTTGACGAAGGTGCTTGAAAGCGGTCAAAATGCATAGGGGGTTGTAAAAAAGGAACTAAAAGGTTTAGGATAGAGATGTGAGTGAGGAGAAGATACGTGATGCCGGGGATATTCCGGAAGGAAGCGGTGAAGCGAGGAAATTTTTGTTTGAGAGTGATAATCGAGACCGGGCGGTGACGTTTTTATTTTGGACTATAGTGTCAGCATTGGCGGTGTATCGGGTTTGGGAAGCGCTGCGGTAGGGTATAATTGTCCGGATGAATGTTGATGGGTTAATTAAATTGGAAGCCCGGAGGCAGGCGGAGACTTTGCAGATGATTCCGTCGGAGAATTATGCCAGCGAGGCGGTGAAAAGCGCTCAGTGTTCAGTGCTCAACAATAAGTATTCCGAAGGTTATCCCGGGAAAAGATATTATCAGGGCAATAAATATATTGATGAGATAGAGAATATCGCTATCGAAAGAGCCCAAAAACTTTTTGGCGTTTCCTTTGTCAATGTCCAGCCGTATTCAGGCAGCCCGGCCAATGCTGCGGCTATTATGGCTACGGTTGAGCCGGGCGAAAAAATTATGGGGCTAAGACTTTCCGGGGGAGGACATTTGACTCACGGGCATCCAAAAATTACTTTTTCAGGGAAGTTTTTTGAGAGTGTCCAATATGATGTGGATGCTAACGGTCTCATAAATTATGACGAAGTTGAAAAACTGGCAATAATCGAAAAACCAAAACTTATGATTATTGGTACGACGGCGTATCCAAGGATACTGGATTTTAGGCGATTTTCCCAAATTGCCAAAAAAATAGACGCTTATGTCTTGGCGGATATTTCGCATATTGCCGGATTAGTGGTAGGTGGAGTGCACCCAAGTCCAGTGGGATATGCAGATGTGATAATGACGACGACGCACAAGACTTTGCGGGGTCCCCGGGGGGCCATACTAATGACAAATGATCCTGATTTGGCCAAAAAAATCGACCGGGCTGTTTTTCCGGGACTGCAGGGCGGCCCGCACAATGCCACTACCGCCGGAATCGCTGTTGCTCTGGCGGAAGCTGGAAGTTTGAAGTTTAGAAATTATGCCCGGCAAATTGTCAAAAATGCCCGGGTTCTGGCTGAAGAACTGATAAAATATGGTTTTAAGCTAACGACAGGAGGCACAGATAACCACTTGCTGGTGGTGGATTTGGGGGGCGGGGGAAAAGACGCGGCCATAAATTTGGAAGAGGCGGGAATAATAGTTAACTATAACGCGGTTCCCCACGACACCCACCCTCCGGCCAATCCGTCCGGGATCCGCCTGGGCACGCCGGCAGTGACCACCCGGGGCATGAAAGAGCCGGAAATGAAGTTGATTGCCGGTTGGATTAATGAGATAGTAAACAGAGCGGGAGAGGGGAAAAGTGTAAAAGTGGAAGTAAAAGAGTTGTGTAAAAAATTTCCGGTACCAATATGATTTTTGATGGGAAAAAGTTTGCCGAGGAGATAATTGCCAAATTACCAAGGAGGAAAGCTAAACTGGCTATCTTTTTGGATCCAGGAAATGTTTCCGGCGCAAAATATGTTCAGAAAAAAATTGAAGTTGCCAAGAGATTGGGAGTGGAAATTGTGATGAATAAAATTGATGGAAGTGAGGATGGGATTATGGTTCAGTTGCCGCATCCCCGCGCCAAAGAATTGATAGCCAATATTCCGCCCAAAAAAGACGTGGACGGATTGCGGGAGGACAGCCCATATCAGCCGGCGGTAGTGAGAGCAATTGTAGAAATTCTAAATAACGCCCCCTCTGATCCCCCTCTTAATTTAAGAGGGGGACGTAAGGGGGTGATATTAATAGTGGGTTGCAGAGGCTTTGTCGGCCGCAAACTCATGCAAGTTTTGCCAAACGCGATTGGTATGGATAAAGGTGACTTTGACCCTTCGACTACGCTCAGGGCTGATGTGGTGATTTCGACTACAGGGCAGAAAGATTTGATCGATAGCGATATGGTGCGGGATGGATTTATAGCGATTGATGTGGGTTATCCGGACGCCGAATTTACTCCGGCGGCATTGGCAAAAGCCTCTTTTTACACCCCCGTTCCCGGCGGTGTGGGACCGGTGACAGTGGCTTGCTTGTTTACAAATTTGTTGGTAGAATGTGGTTAATTATTTCGCACCTCGCCTGATTCTCCTTGTTAAAAGTTGGCGGAGGAGGTAGCCGCCTAGGCGAGCTAAATAAGGAGAACGAAAATGTCTGACATTACATTGCAACAACTGTTGGAGGCCGGGTGCCATTTTGGGCATCAGGCTCGCAGGTGGAATCCGGCCATGAAGAAGTATATTTACGGGGAAAGAGATGGGGTGCACATTTTTGATTTGGTGCAGACCAAGGCGGGTTTGAATGCGGCGGTTGAGTTGGTGAAGAAGTTGGCTAAAGATGGTAAAATTATTTTGTGTGTGGGGACGAAGCGGCAGGCGCAGGAGGCGGTAAAACGGGAAGCAATGCGGGTGGGAATGCCGTATGTGACACAAAGATGGCTGGGGGGGATGCTGACGAATTTTGCCCAGATGCAGAAACGGGTGTATAAACTAAAGGATTTGAAGGCCAAGCGGGAGAGCGGGGAGCTAAAGAAATATACCAAAAGAGAACAGCTGCTGATTGATAGGGAAATCGCCCAACTGGAAAAGTTTTTGGGCGGGGTGGCAGATATGGGCAAGTTGCCGGATGCGTTGTTGGTGGTGGATACGCACCGGGAAGAGGTGGCGGTGCGGGAGGCCAATAAAATGGGGATTCCCGTGGTGGGTATGGTGGATACGAATGGAGATCCCGCCAGAGTGGATTATATTATCCCGGTGAATGACGACGCCGTAAAATCGATAGAGTTAGTGGTGAAAGCTGTTGCTAGTGCGATTAAAAAATGAAAGTTAAGATAGAGGATATTAAGAGGTTGAGAGAGAAAACGGATGCCGGGATTGCCGACTGCCGGCAGGCATTGGAGGAAACGGACGGAAAAATGGGCGAAGCGATTAAGATACTAAGAAAAAAGGGAATAGAGAGAGCGGAGAAAAAGGGCGAAAGGGAAGTCAAAGCGGGAGCGGTGTTTAGTTACGTACACCACAATGGGAAAGTGGCCAGTCTGGTAGTCTTGGCCAGCGAGACGGATTTTGTGGCCAAAACGGATGAGTTTCAACATTTGGGCAAAGAAATTGCTATGCAGGTGGCGGCCAGTAAACCCGGAACAACCGCGGAATTGTTAGATCAGGAATATGTGCGTGATCCCAGCAAAAAAATTCGGGAACTCGTTAAAGAAGTAATTGGAAAATTAGGGGAGAATATTCAAGTCGTCGATTTTTCAGTCAAGTCGATTTGATTTTGTCATTTGATGCGGCCGCGATATATGATAAAACAGAGAGATGGCTAAGATGAAACGGCGGATTACTGCCAGGGGTTTATTGAGATTGATCGGCGATGTGGGGGAATTTGTCTTACCATTGGATAAAATGGCTCCGTATAGGTGGTTGCACGGGGAGGTGCCGATAAAGGGATTGGATGAATATTTTCCGTCGGTGGTAGAAAGGGTGGGAGAGAGATTGTTGAGGGAGGGGTATGTGGAAAAGAGAGAAACTGCCGAGGGAGTGGTAGTAAAAATAACCGAGAAAGGAAAACGCAGGGTGTTGCTGTTTAAATTAGAGGAGATGAAGCCAAAGCAGGGGAAATGGGATAAATTGTGGCGGGTGGTATTTTTTGATATTAGCGAGATAGATAAAAATAAGAGGGATCGATTGCGTGTGTACTTGAAGAAATTGGGGTTGAAGCAGATGCAAGAGAGCGTGTGGGTGGGTCCGTATGATGTAGGAGATGAGGTCAGGTATTTGCGGGAAGTGTTGGAGGTGCCGCATGGGGTGAAGCTGGGACTACTAAAGGAAGTTGAGAATGAAAGGGAACTCAAAGAGTGGTTTGGGTTTTAAATGGAGGTGGTTTGTCGTTTGCCGCGGCCGCGGCAAATGATAAATTTGACTTTTGAGGTTGGGTGGGGGTAGGATGCTGGAGTATGGGGACTGTTTTGGAGCAGGCGAAAAAAGCTGCTAGCGTCGGTGAGAATATTTTCAGGCCGCAAATGTTGAATCTAAATAGACGATCACTGGTTGAAAGATACCCCGTGCCGTTTTTGATAGGAGCCGGTTTGATTGTTATAGGTCTATGTAATTTTTTTGGAAGCTTACTTTATACAACTCCGTAGTTTAAGTTTGTGATAAGATAGAGGCATGGATTTGGGGGAAGCGAAGACGAAGATGCAGAGATGCGTGGATTTTGTGCGGGCGGAGGTGGGGACAATTAGGACGGGAAGAGCTACGTCAGCGCTGGTGGAAAATATCGTGATTGGAGCCTACGGCGGCACGGCTAAAATGAAAGTGGTAGAATTGGCGACGATTTCCGTGCCGGATGCCCAAGCGATGGTGATTACCCCATATGACCAGTCGATTATTGGAGATATCAGGCGGGATATTGAGGCGGCCAATGTGGGGCTGACGCCGGTAATTGATAGCAATGTGATTCGGATCGCGGTGCCGGCGTTGACCAGCGAACGCAGGCTGGAATACGTAAAGATGCTGCACGCCAAACTGGAAGACGGGCGGGTGAAGGTGCGGCAGATCCGGCACGAGTTGATGACAGAAGTGAAGCGCCAATTTGAGGATGGGAGTTTGCCGGAGGATGACCGCCGCAGAACGGAAGAGGAACTGCAAAAAATTACGGATCAAATGATGGAGGAAATTGAAAAGACCGGCCGCGCCAAAGAAGCGGAGTTGCGGCTATGACGTCGGTGATTTTTTTGGGGGTGCTGTCGGTGCTGGTGCTGGTGCATGAGCTGGGACATTATTTGGTGGCCAGGATATTGGGAATCAGGGTGGAGGAATTCGCTTTTGGATTGCCGTTTACTAGAGCTGTGTTCACAATTAAGTGGGGGGGGACGGATTATTCCGTATACCCCCTGTTGTTTGGAGGGTTTGTGAGGCTATATGGGGAGGAGGGACCCGCCTCCGCTAAGGCTACAGCGAGGCGAAGAGATTTTTGGAGCCGGGGGAGAAAACAGAGAATGCTGGTGATAGCGGCCGGCGTGGTCATGAACGTAGTGCTGGCGGTGGGAGGATTCGTGGCTTTGTATTCGGCGTTGGGAGTGCCGGTGGGACAGGAAAACCAGGTGACAGTTTTGAAAATTGAGGCGGAGAGTCCCGCTGACAAAGCGGGGTTGAAGGCCGAGGATAGAATCTTGAAAGTAGAAGCTAGAAAGATCAAGGACGGAGAGGAATTTGGCAGACTAATGCGGTCTTGGGCAGGATTAGAAGTGAATTTAACAGTGCGCCGGGGTAAAGGAACGCAACTTCTGGAAGGGATCACCCAAGATAGTTACACAGATTTGGCGGTGCGGGTTGTTCCCCGGGAGAATCCACCGGAGGGACAGGGACCGGTGGGAGTGGGAATAGCGGATTATCCTTATTTGCTGATGCAAAAGTGCTCAACGCTCAGCCCACAATGCGCAGGGAGCGCGGTGGTGGGGGGGGTGAGGGCCACGGGGGAATGGACGAGCCGAGTGGTAGAGGGACTGCGGGGAATTGGCAAAAGTTTGGTTGCCGGTAAGACGCCGGAAGGAGTGACCGGGCCGGTGGGAATTTATCAGCTGACGGATGTGGTGTCCCGTGGGGGGGCTTGGCCGCTGGTGGAGCTGGTGGCGGTATTATCGGTAAATCTGGCGGTGTTTAATGTGCTGCCGATACCGGCCTTGGACGGAGGAAGAATGTTTTTTATTTGGCTGGAATGGGCCAGGCGCAAGCGGTTGCCGGCAAAGATGGAACAGCGGGTTAATGCCTGGGGGATGGCGGTTTTGCTGTCGCTTCTGGCTTTGATTACTTTGCAGGATGTGATCCGGGTAGGAGGGATTGACAAGTTGTTAAAACTTGTTAGACTGAAATAACGAGATGAAAAGACTTGCAGTAGTTGTCTTGACAGGATTGATGCTGGCCAGCCCGGTGATGGCTCGGGATGCCACTAAATCGGGGACGCGGCGGGAAGAATTTAAGCAAAAGTTGCAGACTGTCAAGGATGAGCGTAAGAAAAAGATTGTGGAGCGGGCGGATGCTAAATTGGCGGAAATCAACAAGCGCCGGACGGATGCCATGACGAGGCATTTGGATAAAATGAGCGAAATATTGGCCAAGGTTAAAGCCCGAGGCGGAGATACAACGGCGGCCGAGGCGGCGGTAGCGGAGGCCAGAAGTGCTGTGGCTGCCCAAGCGGCCAAGGTATACACCATAACTATTACTACCGAGGATAAATTGAAGATTAATGTGGGGGAAACGATGAAAGCTTTGATAACTGATTTGCGCAACTTGCACGAAGGGAAAATAGTTCCGGCCCGGAAAGCCGTGTCCGATGCGATTAAAAGTATATGAAGAAAGTTTTAATACTGATAGTTTTGGTTCTGGCAGTGGTGTTGATTTGGGTGGGGTATAGGTATGGATATAAAAAGCCGGTGACCAAAGGAACGTATACGACTCCGGTTGTGAGAACTGTTCCATCGGGTACACCGGCGGAGGATAATTTGCAAACTGAACTGAAGCAAACGGAGGACGATGGAGGAGCGGCAGACTTTGTAGAACTGGAGAAGTCAACCGAGGGATTGTAGTGGTATTATAAATGTATGGCGATTCTGCCCGACGACCAGTTGGTAAGCGTAGTGGTAAAGGCGAAGCTTCTGGATGCTAAGAAAGCAGCAGAAATACTGAAATATGCCAAGAACTCAAACATTGGCTTGGATGACGCGCTGTTGGAAAAAGCTGTAATCACGGATGAACGGTTGGGGCAGGCGCTGGCGGCCTATTTTAAATTGCCGTTCGTAAATTTATCTAAACTGGATATTCCCGAAGAAGTATTCGGCGTCATTCCGGATAGGGTGACCAGAAAACAGAAGATGGTAGTTTTTGCCAGAGATGCGAAGGGCGTGAAAGTGGCGGTGGCTGATCCGGCTACCAGCCAGCCGGTACTGGAAATGGTGGCCAAAAAAACCGGACAAAAAGTGTTGCCGCACCTAGCCACCTTGCGTGATATCCAGAGCGCTTTGCGAGTGTACCAGGGCGATGTGCAAAAAATCGTAGATAACCTATTGGCTGAAGACATCGGACGGACCGCCGAGGCGGTGCTGGAAGACCCGCCGGTGGCGCGAATCGTGGACGCGGTAATTGAAACGGCTTATCAAAACCGGGCGTCGGACATTCATATCGAGCCGGAGGAGGGAGCCTGTCTGGTGCGGTACCGGATTGACGGGGTGCTGCAGGAGGTGATGCGGGTGCCCAAACGTTTGCACGAACGGATAATGACCCGGATTAAAGTGCTGTCCAGTTTGCGCACGGACGAACATATGGCCGCCCAGGATGGGAAAATGCGCGCCCAACTGGACGAGGAGAATTTGGACATCCGGGTGTCTATTTTACCCATTGCCGATGGAGAAAAAGCGGTATTGCGGCTGTTGTCCTCCCGGTCCCGGCAGTATACCCTGCATGATCTGGGAATGAGTGAGGCGGATCTGGCTAAATTGACCCGGGCTTTCGGTAAATCGTACGGGGCTATTCTGTGCACGGGTCCTACCGGATCCGGCAAAACCACGACCATCTACGCCATTTTGAAAATCATTAACACCCGGGAGAAAAACATTACTACCATCGAAGACCCGGTGGAATACCGCATCCGCGGGGCTAATCAAATTCAGGTCAATCCTAAAACTAATTTGACTTTCGCGTCCGGCTTGCGGTCTATACTGCGCCAGGATCCCAATGTCATCTTTGTGGGAGAAATCCGGGACGGGGAGACGGCAGGCATCGCTATCAACGCGGCCCTGACCGGGCATTTAGTGCTGTCTACATTGCATACCAATGATGCCGCTACGGCAATTCCGCGGCTGATAGATATGAAAGTGGAACCGTTTTTGGTGGCTTCGACGGTATCGGTGATTTTGGCCCAGCGGCTGGTACGGCAGATTTGCCCGGCTTGTAAATATGAAACAGAAATCACAGTCGGGGAGATGGCTAAAAATTTCCCGCCGGAGATAATTAAAGAAAATTGGGGGGCGAAGAATAAATATCCGGTATTTAAAGGAAAAGGCTGCAAGATTTGCCGGCTGTCCGGTTATCAGGGACGGGTGGGATTGTTTGAAGTCTTGGAAGTGACTGGAGAAATTCGCAAATTAATCACCGGAAAAGCCGATGCGGATGTGATCGCCCGCGCGGCCAAGGCAGAAGGGATGAAGACTATTTTAGGTGATGGATTTGCCAAAATCGCGGCCGGAGTAACCACCGTCGAAGAAGTGCTGCGGGTAACCAAAGCCGAGTTTGTATGATCACCCTTTCTAATACTGAAAAGCTATCAATGCTGCGAAATCTGGGGGTGATGTTGGGGTCGGGAATTCCCTTGGCCGAGGCAGTAGAGTCGCTGTTGGAAGACACCAAGGGAAACTTAAGGAAAGTGCTGTTGGCATTGAGGGCGGATTTGCTGCAAGGTAAACAAATTTCCGGGTCGCTGGCCGCATTCCCCAGGGCATTCGATAAGGTAACGGTTAACCTGATTAAAGCGGCGGAAGAAGCGGGAACTTTGGAAACGACTTTGAAAGACCTGCAGGAGCATATCCAAGCAGAAATCGAATTTACGGACAAAATTAAGTTCGCCATGATTTACCCGGCGTTGATTATGGCTCTATTCATCGGGGTGCTGGTGATGATATTGACGGTAGTGGTGCCGCGGATATCCAGCGTGTTTTCCCGGTTGCGGGTGGAATTGCCGTTGCCGACAAAAATATTGATTTGGGCTTCGAATTTGCTTATAGATAACACGGCCTTAATTATTATTGGATTGACAGTGGTGGTGGCGGGGGGAATTATTTTATATCGCAGCCAGCGGCAACTGGTACTATCTGTGATATTTGGACTGCCGGGAATATCAACCTTGGTGCGGCAGATTGATTGGGCCCGGTTTAGCCGGAGCCTGTATTTGCTGCTGTCCTCGGGATTGCCGATTACGGTGGCCTTGAGTCTAGCGGCGGATGTGGTCATGGACGGGCGGATTGGGAAGGTGATTTCCAAATGCCGGGAGATGGTGATTGCAGGGAAAAAAGTATCAGACGGATTAAGGTGGGGCAAAAAAGTCGCGCCGAGCCTAATGATTAAATTGGTGGAAGCCGGGGAAAGAACCGGAACTTTGGACCGGTCAATGCAGGAAATATCCCAACATCTGGACTATGAAGTGGGTAATTCTCTGAAAGCGCTGACGGCGATTCTGGAGCCGGTATTGCTGGTGATCGTGGGCATATCGGTAGGAGGAATGATGCTGGCGATTATTGCCCCGATTTACGGATTGATCGGCCAGGTGGGAGGTCGCTAATGCTCCGAGGTTTTACACTGATCGAGATGATTGTAGTTATGGCTATTGGGGCGGTATTGATTACCGCTACCACGGTCAATTTGCTGGGGGGCCAGCGGCGGGTGGTGAAGCTGGCGGGGGTGGAGCAGTTGGTGGCAGATATCCGGGCGGAGCAGGTGAAAGCCATGACGGGGGCAGGGGCCGGGGTAGTGGATTTGGCGGCGGTGGATTTGGATAACAGTTTGACTATCAGTTCAAGTTACCCGGGCAACACAATTACCTTTGCCCCGCTTTCCGGGGAGACGGCGGCAGGAACGGTGACGGTGACAGATGATACGGACCAAACGACCCGGACGTTACATATTAATAAGTATGGAGTGGTTACAGCGGTGGACTAACCGTCCCGGCCAGTCGCTAGTCGAATTGTTGGTGGCGCTGGGGCTGGCGGCCATTCTCATCCCGGCCTTTATGGCGGGGATGATGGCGACGCGGGAGGGGCGGGCCCAACAGGAACAGCGGTTGTCCGCGACGGCCAGTTGGCGGGAAGCAGTGGAGGCGGTAAGAGCCGTCCGGAAAAACGGCTGGACGGGTTTTGCCGTGAATGGAACGTTTTACCCGATTGTAGAAAATGGAAATTGGAAATTAGAAATTGGGAGTGAGACGACGGCCGAAGGGTTTACGAGATCTGTGGTGGTTTCGGATTATTTGCGAGACGGGAAAGTTGATCCGTCGACGAAAAATGTGCTGGTAACTGTGAGTTGGTCTACGCCCTTGGCCAATAGCGTGTCCAGCACGTTACTTTTGACCCGGTATTTGGATAATTTGGTGTATACCGAAACAACGGAGGCCCAGCTTACTCCCGGCGTAAAAAGCGGAACAGCCGTGACCAATACGGCCGGGGGGGAAGTAATCCTGGCGGCCGGGGGACAGGGAGATTGGTGCCGGCCCAGCGATTTTATGGTGGGGCAGCTAGACCTGCCTAAACAGGGAGTGGCCGACGCTATCTACGCCATCGAAGGCCAGGTGGCTGTAGGTACCGGGGAGAACGCTTCCGGTATTTCCTTTGCCAATGTGGCCATCAGCAACACTAACCCTCCCACAGCGCAAATTTCCGGCACCTTTGACGGCTATAAAACAAATGGAATCTTTGGTGAAACTAACTATGCTTATTTAGCCACTGACAATAATCAGAAAGAAGTGGTAATAATAAATTTGACACAATATGCCGAAGCGGGGTATTTTAATATCCCGGGCGAGAAAAACGCCAAAAATGTTTTTGTATCCGCTAATGTAGGTTATGTTGTGGCCGGCGACAAGCTGTACAGTTTTGACCTGACCGCCAAGACCGGCCCCCGTCCCATTTTAGATCCGGACGGTCTCAAATTAGACGGCAATGGCACCCGGGTGGTGGTGGTCGGCACTTATGCTTATGTGGCCGTCAAAGATTCAAATAGGGAGTTGCAAATTATAGATGTTTCTAACCCGGGCAATCTTTCCGCCGTCGGATACGCGGATGTAACCGGGAAAGATGCCAAGGACGTTTGGGTTAATTCTGCCGGCACCCGGGCTTATATTGTCACCGGCCGGTCCGATTCCCAACCAGAGTTCTTTATAATAAATGTGGCCGGTAAAACCGGTCCGCAACCGTTAATCGGCAGTTATGAAGCCAATGGTATGAATCCCAAAGCCGTAACCGTAGTTTCCGGCAACCGGGCCATTATTGTGGGCAAGGAGGCGGAGGAATATCAGGTTATAGATATTACCAACGAAACCCTGCCAACCCGCTGCGGCGGATTAAATGTGGATGATGTCAAAGGCATAAACGGCATTGCCTCGGTTTTAGAAGCCGACGGCGACGCATATTCTTATATTATGACCGGAGACGCGGCCAATGAGTTTAAGATTATTGAGGGCGGACCTGGGGGCAGATACGCGGCCTCGGGGACTTTTGTATCGGCGGCTTTTGATCCGGGGTATTCTACTTCTTATAACCGGGTGAGTTTTACGGGGGCGGCTCCGGGTCAGACCACACTGTCTGTGCAGACGGCGGTATCGGCGGACTGTCTGAACTATATATTTGTGGATCCGGACCCGGCCAGCGGAACCATTCCTTTAGGGTTTAATGTGGGGAGATGTTTTAAATATAAACTTTACTTGACGACAACAGACCCAAATGCGACGCCGGTATTTTACGATTTAACTGTCAACTATAGCCCATGAAGAAAGCCTTTACCTTAATTGAGTTACTTATATACATGGCAATGGTGGGGCTGTTTTTAGTGATCTTGACCAATATGCTGGCCACGATTCTGGAGACCCAGGCGGAGTCGGCCGCAGTGTCTGTGGTAGACATTGACGGCCGGTATATTTTGGCTAGATTGGGTTACGACGCTAACAACGTGGTCTTAAATCCTCAATCTTACTCAGTGGTGGATGGTAATTTGCAAGTGGATGAAGTGAGATTGAATAGTTACGATAGTATAATCAGCGGCTGGAGCGTGACCCGGGTGGATGATACGGCTAGAGTTAATTTTTCGATTGCGTCCGGAGACCGGAGCCGGACATTTTCGACCGCGGTGGGGATAAGATGATCCTTCGACTGCGCTCAGGACAAACATTAGTAGTCTTGTTGGTGTTCATAGCCATGGCCATGGCGGTAGTATCGGCGGCGGTGGCAGTGGTCATTTCTAATACCCAGAGCGGCAGCCGGTATGAGCTAGGGCAGACGGCGTTGGGGCTAGGTGAATCGGGGGTGGAGGAAGCCTTGTTGATGTTGCTGCGGAATCCCAATTATGCCGGAGGGACATTGACAACGGTTGACGGGACGGCCACAATTAGCGTATCCGGGTCTGATCCAAAAACCATAGTTTCTTCCGCGGCAGTGGGAGAAATCAGACGCAAAATCCAGGTAGTGGCGAGTTACACGGCTGGAATTTTGACGGTTCAGACCTGGAGGGAGATCGAATGAAAGTAGTTCCTACTATAATTAGCGTGTCGCGGGCCGGGTTGTCTGTGTGTGGGACACAGATTAATGGTTTGCTAAAGATGCCTTTTGATGCGGGAGTAGTGAAGGACTTGAATGTGACCGGGCTGACGGAACTGGCGGCTCAGATAAAAACTTTTGTGGAATCGAATAAAATTCCTGCGTCGGATTTGGTGGTGGTTTTGGACGCGGAGACTTATTTTGAGAAACAGCTGACCGGGGAAACGGATGACCAGTTGGCCGGGGAGGTACAAGAGTTTGTGGACAGCGTACCTTTGGCCAGTCCCAGCTCCAAGATTTTTAAAGTGGGAGATAAATATCACGCCGTGGTGATCAACCGCAGGCTATATGAATCGGTGCGCGCGGCGTTTGCGGCCTTGGGTTTTGCGGTCAAGGCGGTGGTGCCGGAACTGGTGTTGGGGCCGGTGGGGGTGGCAGGAACGTTTGACGCCAACGCCTGCCGGCTGATTCTGAAAAAAATGGCGTATGTGACAGAGAATAGTTTTGTGGGCGTGACTCACGCAGGGGCGGATGACAGCTGGGTGAATCAAAACAGAAAAACTGCCACGCTGTTGGCAGCCGGGGCAATATTGATATCGGTTTTGGGAGTGGGTCTGGTAGTGTGGCAAACGGTTGCTGCCAGGCAGACGGCGGTGGCCCGGGCCAGAGCCAGGACGGCTAAGATTGTCCAGGCTTTACCCAGCCCTATTCCGACTCCCGCGGCGGCCACAACTTCAGCAAAATTAGCGGATCTGACAGTCAGGGTGGTAAATGCCTCCGGAATTACAGGCGAGGCCCAAAAAGTAAAAGAGGCTTTGATAAAAGTGGGTTTTAATAATATTGAGATAGGGACCGCGGCAACTGCTGTGAAGACGCTGACGATGTTTTCTTCCCGGGTGAGCCAGGAGGACAGGCGGAGAGTATTGGCTGTGGCGGGAGGAACTTCGCAAGAGAATACTCAAGCCCAATTTGACGTCTTGATTACTTTGGGTAAAGTTACCCCTTGACAAGGATTGCAGAAATGTTTTTAATTAACTTAATGCCCATGAGATTAAGAAAAGGTTTTACGCTGATTGAGTTGCTGGTGGTAATTGGGGTGTTGTCGATTTTGCTGGTGATTACCTTGGTGGCCATTAATCCGTCCCGGCAGTTTTCTAAGGCGAATAATACTGCCAGGCGGAGTGACGCAAACTCTATCTTGAACGCGATTCAACAGTACGCGGCGGATAAAAAGGGAGTCCTGCCGGCGGGAATTACGACTACTGCCCAAGCTATTTCCAGTACGGGTGCGAATATTTGCGCGGCCCTGGTGACTGATTACCTGGCGGCGCTGCCGGTGGACCCCCTGACTAACAACGGAGCTTCGGTGACAGATTGTACGGCGGCCTATGCGACAGGGTATACAGTGGTCAAGAGCGCGACCAATAACCGGGTGACGGTAGCAGCTCCGGACGCGGAATTGTCGGAAGTGATTGCGGTGACGCGGTAGTGGAAATTAGAGATTAGAAATTAGTATAATGGGGGTGTATGCAAGATTGTATTTTTTGTAAAATTGTGGCAGGGGAGTTGCCTAGCCAGAAGCGGTATGAAGATGAAGAGATAGTGGTGTTTGATGATATTAGTTATGACGCTCCCGTGCATGTATTGGTGGTGACAAAGAAACATGTGGAGAATACAGCAGAAGCGGGGGCGGATTTGGCGGGGAAATTAATGCAGGTGGCGGAAGAGATGGCTAAAAAACTTCAGATTACTGAAGGTTACCAAATTCTTATGAATGGAGGGAGATACCGGGAGGTAGCGCACCTGCATTATCATTTGAAGGGAGGGATGAAATAATTTTATGCCCACGGTAGTCCGCAGAAAACCCGGCCAGTCCGATGACAAATTGATTGCCGATTTTAGAAAGAAAGTTTTGGCCGATGAGGTGTTGTTGGAGCTGAAAAAACGGGAATTTTATAAAAAACCTTCGCTGGTTAAGCAGGAGAAAGCTAAAGAGCGGAGAGCCAACCGGTATGTTAAGCGCCGATCGTATTAAAGCGGAAATGGTGGCGGCCATGAAATCAGGAGACGCCCTGAAGGTGAGTGTGTTGCGGATGCTGATTAGTGCGCTGGGATATAAACAGATTGATGTGCAGCGCGACTTGACTGATGAAGATGTGACGGTGGTGGTACAGAATGAGGCTAAAAAACGGCGGGAGGCGATTGAGTCGTTTGCCAAAGCGGGTAGGACAGAGTCGGTGGCCAAGGAGAAGCGGGAGCTGGAGATATTGCAAGCATATTTGCCCAAATGAAAAAATTAACAAATCCTAGTATTGTAGAAAAGACGGTTCGGGAGCACGGAATAACGGGTGAGTATGAAGTGGGAGTGTATCAGGCCAGTGTTGAAGAGATGAAAAAATTGTGGGACGGACAAGTACATGACGTGCTGTCATTTTCCCTGGAACTGGACAAAACTTACCCGGATGGTGTGATTCGTCTGGGTGATATCGTAATTTGTGATCAAGAGAAAGATATTGAATCATTAGTAAAACACGGCTGTTTGCACCTCTTGGGAATTCACCACTTGATTGCCTAGAAAGGCTACTCTATAATACGTCCGTGTTTTATGAAGGAGAGATTTAGTGGTATTAGTGGTATTAGAGATTGGTTGTTTCGTAGAAGAAGAACCACAAATGTGTTGCCTGCGGCGGAATTTGAGCCTCCCAAAATAGAACAAGCTGAAGGTCCAAGTTTAGTTTTAGGAAATTTAAATGGCAGGGAAAAGAGACGTTTAAGGATAGTTTTGTATGAGTCTAAGCACGGAAAAGCAGGGGATAACGACAATCCACAAGGACGGAAAAGAGGAGTAGAAAAAAGACAAAATCAAAATGGGCCAAGGCCCGTAGCGCAGGAACCGCAGGCAAATATTGGTCCGCAAAGACGGAGAATTGTAGTTGAAAAGGTGGCGTCTAGTTTAAATCTTGACGGGTTAGATGATGAAAAGCTGTTAAAAGAAATAAAGAAAAGCAAAAGCGAAATTCCTGAAGAGGAGATATTAGAAATAATAGGAAAGCTACAAACAGATCCAAGAGTGGACTTGATAGGCCGTCGCAAAAAAATAGTTCGTGGTGGTCCTTTTAAAGGATACCATGAAGTTAGGCGAGGAAAAGCGGGGAGAGTTCTTTTTTGGATAGACGAAGAAAATGTTTTACACGTTAGGATTGGTAACCATGATACTGTATACACCACTGGGAAAGGGGCTAAGGATCCAGCTAGGAGTCTTTAGCTCAAGTGATTTGTATTTGGCCGAACAGGAAGACAAGAAGAATTTGCCGGCAATAGAGAGTGTTTTGGCTGAGGCCAGAGCGCAATTATGAAAGTATTTGTTGACTCGGACGTTGTAATCTCCTCCCAATTGCTAAATAGGCGAGATTTTTGATAACTTATAATCTCAGGTATTACAAAATAGACAAAATAAAATAAGACTTAGATATTATCGTCATGACTCCCGGGACTTTCTTGCAGTATTTACGTTTGGGAAATAAGTGGCACGAATAATTTACAACAACTTATGCTATAGCGGAGAATGGTGTAACTTTGGAGATGAGGGATTAATTTATACAGTTGATTTGTGAAAAGGACGGGGTATAACTAATATGTGATGTCGCAGACGCTGTACTTGAAATACCGGCCGCAAAAAATTTCGGAACTGGATTTGGTTTCGGCCCGGGAGATGCTGGAGAAAATGTTGCAGGGCAAGACTCTGCCTCATGCCTGGCTGTTTTCCGGACCGCGGGGGACGGGCAAGACCAGCGCGGCCCGGATTTTGGCCAAAATGGTCAACGGGAATGATAAAGAATTAAACACGGAAATTGAAGTGGGATCGTGCCCGGACGTGATTGAAATAGACGCGGCTTCAAACCGGGGGATTGATGAAATCCGCGAACTGCGGGACAAAATTAAGCTGGCGCCAATGCGGGCTAAATTCAAGGTGTATATCGTGGACGAGGTGCATATGTTGACGCCGGAAGCGGCCAATGCCCTTTTGAAAACTCTGGAGGAGCCGCCGGCCCACGCGGTGTTTGTATTGTGTACGACTGATCCGGAAAAATTGCCGGAGACGGTGATCTCGCGATGTACCCGGATCCAGTTCAAGAGGCCGGTGATAGGGGAAATAATGGCTAAGTTGAAGATAGTTACTAAAGGCGAGAAATTAGAAATTAGAAATGAGGAGTTGGAGATGGTCGCGAAAGCTGCGGGGGGTAGTTTCCGGGATGCGATTAAGATTTTGGAACAGGTAATTTTGGCCGAGAAGCCGGTGGCGGAGGTGTTGGGGCTTCTGGAGTTTGCGGATCCGGCCGAGTTTATTAAGTTACTGCGGGACGAAGATACTAAGAAGGCTTTGGAATTTATAAATAAAATGATTGAGGAAGGAGTAGGTCCCAGGAGTTTTATTGAGAGATGTGTGGAAGAGCTGCGGGAGCAGTTGCTGGAGACGATGGATAAATCTGTTTTGCCGATGATTGAAGGTCTGGAAAAGGCCTATGAGAGGAGCAAAACCTCTGCGGTACCGCAGCTGCCGCTGGAGATATTTGTGATTGAAAATACGCAGCGCACAGGGTCTCTCCTTGTGCGCTCTGCGGATCACCCAAAGAAAGACCCCGTAAAACACGGGTCGGGGAAGGGGAAATATAAATTGGAGGATGTGCAGGTGAAGTGGCCGGAGATATTAAAAGCGGTTAAGCCGATGAATCATTCTGTGGAGGCCCTGTTGCGGTCGACCCGGCCGGTGGGGTTTGATGGAGATACGCTGATGCTGGAAGTCTTTTATAAGTTCCACAAAGATAAACTGGAGACGGATAAATGCCGGCAGATTGTGGAGGCGGCGGTGGGAGGAGTGTTTGGAACCGACCCGGCCAGGTTGCTGCTGCAGCTGGGAGAGAAGCGTCAGCCGGTCAAGGAAGACGAAGATATCGTGAGGATTGCGGAAGAGATATTTAAGTAGTATGATCTTAAGTTATGGGCATAGGTGACGCATTAGGAAAACTGGGAGATCTGAATAAACTGCGGCAGCAGGCCATGACCATGCAGAAGAATTTGGCGGGGCAGCAGATCATAGTGGAGGAAAGCGGAGTGAAAGTAGTCATTTCCGGAGACCAGAAAATAATCGAGTTGTCTGTGCAGGGTATTGGCAACCCGGTCTTAAATGATGTTTTAAACAAGGCTATCCGCAAGTCTCAAGAGCTGGCGGCCAAAGAATTGATGAATGTCTCCGGAGGCATGGGCGGCCTAATGGGCGGCGGACAGAATTAAAATGAGGGTGGCCAGAGCGATTAGTAATTTAATTGAGGCGTTTGAGAGATTGCCGGGGATGGGGCCGAAGTCGGCGGCCAGGCTGACTTATTATTTATTGCATGTGCCCCAAGTGGAACTGGACCGGTTTGCGGAAGCCATCGGAAATTTGAAGAGAGGAACTAAGGAGTGTTCCGTTTGTCACAATATTTCCGAGGCAGACCCATGCGACGTGTGTGCTGACGAAAGCCGGGATAAAGGCATAATTTGTGTGGTGGAACAGCCGCTGGATGTGTTGGCTATTGAACGGGGCAATGGCTATCGGGGAGTGTACCATGTGCTGCACGGGGTAATTGATCCGTTGCATAATATCGGGCCGGAGGAAATTAAGCTAAATGAGCTGTTGGCCCGCCTTCGCCAAGGCTCCGGCGAGGTAAAAGAGATTATTTTGGCCTTGAATCCGAATATGGAGGGCGAGTCAACGTGTATGTATATTGCCAAAGCCCTCAAAGCTCAGCCCACAGCCCTCAAAATTACCCGTTTGGCACATGGGTTGCCAATGGGGGCAGATATCGAATATGCTGATGATCAAACGTTAACGCACGCCATGGAGGGCCGGCGTGAGTATTAAAATTAACCTAATTGACCTAATTAATCTAATTTCTAAAAAATTTTTATGAACAAAAACCCATGGGGACATGATGAGGGGATGGAAAGGTTGGAGAAGGGAGTGGCCGCGGCGGCTAAACCGGTGGTAAAAACGGCCGAAGACATGTTTAAAGATGCCCTCCAGTCGCTGACGGGGAACTATAAAGATAAGCAGGCATTACAGGCAGAAGAAGCCAAAAAAATTCAGGAGGCCAGAGTTAGGCTGGCCCAGATAAATAAAGAGATTGTGGAAGCGAGGAAGAAGAGGGAACACCTGCCAGCAGCGCCAGAGGCGCAGCTACTGCGGGCAGGGCAGGAGAAGAAAGTAGTGGAGAAGCAGAAAAAAGAGTCGGTGCTGGCCAAGATGATAAAATCAAGGCAAGGAAGTAAGGAGGCGATGCAGCGTGCCAGCGGATGACAAACCCAAACTATCTAAGCCGCCGCAAGTCAGCCGGTTTGACCGGGGACCGCGGGATTTTTTCCGGGGCAGCCGGGGGCCGATGATGATTAAAAAAAGCTTCTTGGGTTTCCGCCGGGGGAGTAGATGAGAGAGCGATTTATCAATTTCATGCTATAGCGTTTTTTTGATAAAAACGGAGGATTGGTTTTTCTGATAATATCAAGATATGAGGTTGTTTAATACGTTAACTAAGCAAGTGGAGGAGTTTGTGCCTATTAAAAAAGGCAAGGTGGGGATGTATTCGTGCGGACCGACGGTGTACTGGAATCAGCATATTGGCCATATGTATGCCTATGTGCAGTGGGATGGATTGGTGCGGTTGATGCGCTATCAAGGATGGGAGGTAAAGTGGGTGATGAATATTACCGATGTGGGGCATATGGTGGCGGATGAGGAAACAGGCGAGGATAAAATGGAGAAAGGGGCCAGGCGGGAGGGATTGACGGTAGCGCAGATAGCCAAGAAGTACACAGATCAATTTTTGGAAAGTCTGGATTTGTTAAATATCCAGCGGCCGGACGTGCTGTGCCAGGCGACGGAGCATATTGCCGAGCAGATAGAGTTGATTGGCAAGATCGAAGCGAACGGATTTGCTTATAAAACCCGGACGGGACTGGTATTTGATACCGGTAAGTTTCCCCGCTACGCCGAGTTTGGCCAACTGAATTTACAGGACCAGGAAGCGGGGGCTAGAGTAGAAGTGGATCCCCAAAAGAAAAAACCATGGGACTTTTTGCTGTGGGTGACCAACCAACCCAACCATGTGCTGCAATGGGACAGTCCGTGGGGGCGGGGATTTCCCGGATGGCACATTGAATGTACGGCCATGTCCGTCAAATATTTGGGGGAGAGGTTTGATATTCACACGGGTGGACAGGAGCATATTCCGGTGCATCACACCAACGAAATCGCCCAAGGCTACGGGGTGTTCCGGCATCAGACGGCAAATTACTGGATGCATAATGGGTGGCTGGTTTTTGACGGCGAGAAAATGAGCAAGAGCTTGGGGAATAATATTTTAGTCACGGATTTGATGGAAAAAGGGTTTAGTCCGCTGGCGTTGCGGTATTTGGTGCTGACTTCGCATTACCGCAAGGGCATGAATTTTACCTGGAGCAGTTTGACGGCGGCGCAGAGCGCATTGGACAAATTGTGCGAGTTTGTCAAAAACTCAAAAACTCAAAATCTCCAAAACTCAAAACAAACATTATCAAAAGAAAAGTTAAAAAAATTAGATGGGTTTAGGGCCAGGTTTGTGTCCGCGGTGAATAATGACCTGAATTTTCCCCAAGGGCTGGCGGTGGTGTGGGAAATGATCAAAAGTAATATTCCCGGGCTGGACAAATTGGAACTACTTCTGGATTGGGACCAGATATTGGGATTGGGGCTAGCTAATACGCAAGAAGGAATTAAGGTGCCGGAAGAAGTTACTAAGCTGGTGGGGGAAAGAGAGAGCTTGCGTAAGGCAGGAAAATTTGTGGAGGGGGATAAGGTGAGAATGCAAATAGAGGCGCTAGGTTTTACAATTAAAGATACGGCTACTGGACCTGTTATTAAGTCATTCAGTAGTCATTCATAGGCATACCATGGTCATACAATGGCAAAAAGTTTTTAATGTGATGGTGTTAGTGAATTTGTCGTTGACGGGCGGCGTGTTTGTTTATTTTTATAGACAAATAATGACGACGAATGCCAATCGTATGCCGACGAATGACAAAGTGGTGCAATATATAGATCAATGTGGGGAGGAGTGTAAGAAGTATGTAGACTTAAAATTCAAAATTCAAAACTCAAATGTCAAAACTGTGGGGCCGTCGACGCCGGTGACGAAAGTCATATATCAGACCACGCCGAAGACGAAAGTGAAATCGACGACGTATGTGACATTGGCCGGAAGCGGGAGTACCACGGCAACGGATTGGGTAAACGTGTCTGGAAGTGATTTTTATTTTAGTCCAGAGGACTATCCGGGGCTGGTGAGTGTGTATTTTGAGGCCAACATGAAGTTACTGACAGGGTCTGGACGAGCATATGTGCGGTTGTTTGATGTAACCCATGGGATAGGAGTGCAGGGAAGCGAGGCCTCGACTCAAGCAGGAACGGACATGGTGGTGGAATCCGGGCAGGTGAGTTTCTGGGCAGGCAAGAATCTCATCCGGGTGCAGATAAAGTCATTGACAACAGAATCAACAGTTTACAATTCGGGCAGATTAAGAATTATTACGGAAAATTAGGAAAGTCGTCTGATCCAACTGGCGGTTTTAGAGCCGAGTTGTTGTGAGAGGTCAGCGACGGTCCTGTGCAGCCCGTGAATGTGGTAGGTACTTTCAACTGGAGGTTTGTCCAGAGCGAAAGTACTAGGATTTCCGTCGGCATAAGTGTGGAGACCAGTCAAAGTTTCTCGAACTTGTTCTAAAATCGCCACGACGGTTGGATGTTGTTGAATATTCGGGATTCTGCCTGGGTCGGCCCGGTCAGCATACCCGAAATCGGTGGCGAACGACTGGACCAACATCTTGCTAGAAGTGGTAGTTCCATTGAAACGGACAAGTTGAGAGTCTGGAGCAATCCAGCCTGGATGAACTCCAACTTGACGAAGTTGCTCTGCTGGTGGACGAAGTTGGGAATTTGGAGCGTGGAAATCAGAAACCAGTCTGCAAGCCTCAAGCCATTGCCGTCTGACTTCCGCGCCGTGTTTGAGGGGATCTGAATCGAGCTTTGCCCTTAATTCTTGGAGGGTGGCGGAGTGACTAGAGGTGGTTTCTGGTCCGTCGGTAGAGATAAAGCTTCCTTCGATAATTGGACCGTCAGGCATGATATGATTTTACCATGATTGCGGCTGTAATTTTTGATTTGGATGGGACGGCGCTGGATAACGAACATAAATGGGAGGATGTTTTTCGCAAAGTAGCTAACTCCCACGCTCTGGAGTATGGGAGTAAGTGGATACATGAGCCGGGGATTGGAGTGGGGCCGAATTGGGAGAAAATTGTGGGGAAAGGGGAGAGGGCTGAGAAATTAGCCCGGCAAACATGGAACTTGTACTGGCAGGAGACCAAAAATGCAGGAAATGTCCAGGTGATGGCGGGATTAGAAGAGTTGGTGCGAGCGGTGAAGGAAAGAGGTTGGTTGACGGCGCTGGCCACAGGAACGAATTGGAATGTAGTCGAGAGCGAGTTGGAACAGTTGAATCTATGGCTGGCGTTTGATGTGACGACTACAGGGGAGGAAGTACTGGCGCAGAAGCCGGATCCGGAGATTTATACTCTGACGGCCCAAAAATTAGGAGTAGAGCCGGAGAACTGTGTGGTGATTGAGGATTCGGTGGCGGGAGTGGAATCAGCGGTGGCGGCGGGAACGACAGTGGTGGGATTGACCAGCGGTTATGCCAGTGAAGGGCAGTTGAAGAAAGCGGGAGTCAAATATGTGGTTGACAGCCTGGGAGAAGTAATGGTATCGTTGGGCGAGTATGTGGGTGAAAAGAAAATGGTTGGTGGTTAGCGGCGTTTTGCTGGCACTTTTTTGGTATAGGACAAATTCCTGGCCGGTGGTGGCGGTGGTAAACGGTGTCCCGGTTACCAGATTTGAGTTGAATCAATTAATGTATGCCAGAGTAGGGCAGGACGCGGTGGAGGATTTATTGATGAGGAGAATAATAAATCGGGAAATCGCGAACAGAAAAATTAAGGTGACGGATGGCGAAGTGGCGGAAAGATTAAACAAGTTGAAGGAACAGATTGGTTCGGAAGAAAGTTATAAACAGGCCTTGGCGATTCAGGGGATGACGGAAGCGCAGTTGAAGGGCCAAATTAGGATTCAGACCGCTTTGGAAAAAATGGTGGATCCTTCTACCGATTCTGCAAAACTACAGCAAGAGGTGGGAGACCTGGTGCGGTCCTTGCGGGGAAAAGCCGTGGTGTGGAAGGTGTTGACAGGGGGGAAGTGAATTGGTTATGCTAGAGGTAATGCCCGTGAAGAAAGATAAAGCCGAAGAAGAAGTAATTACAGAGGTGGCGGTGGAGGAGCCAGCCCAGCCGATTTTGCAGCCGCAAGTAGTGGAGGATGTTCTTCCGGCAGTGGCGGTGGCGGCAGAAGAGCCAAAGAAAGAGAATGGCGGGTGGGTGTGGATGTTGGTGGCCTTTGTGCTGGGGGCGATGGTGGGGACGGTAACGGGATATTTAGTTGCAAAAACTCAAAAATTCCAAAACTCAAAAACTCAAAACACCACGGTGGTGCAGACCGAAGGTCCTGCGCCGTCACCCAGTCCGGCGGCTGATGTTAAAAAGGCGGATTTGAAAGTCCAGGTATTAAATGGTTCTGGAGTGGCGGGGGCGGCAGCCAAAGCCAAAACCTTTTTGGAGGGCTTGGGATATGTAGACGTGGTGGCAGGGAACGCGGATGGAGATTTTGCCCAGACGGAGATGGAGATAAAGGAGAGCAAGAGTTCGGCGGCGGAGATGATAAAGAAAGATCTAAAGGGTGAATATACTCTGGCGGATACGGTGGGGGGGCTGGATGCATCCTCCGATTATGACGTGGTGATTACCCTGGGAGCGGAATAATGTATAAAAGGTAATACTTGACAATCGATTTGTTACCTTATATAGTAAGTGTTACTATGCTACTGTCGTCTACAGTGACTACTAAAGGCCAAGTATTAATTCCGGCTTTGATTAGGAGCAAGTTGAATATAAAGCCGTTTGACCGGGTGATATTTAATGTTTACGGATCTAAATTATTGGCCGAAAAAGCAGCTTCTACAGAGGACATGTTTGGTATTGTAAAAACAAAGCGGGTGTTGACAGACCGCCAATTGGAAACAGCTATTAAGAAAGCTACCGAGGAAAGTTTGTCACAGCAATTATGATTGTTTTGGACACGAGCACGCTGGTAAGATTTTTTACTAGGGACGATGAAAGTAAAGCAAGGAAGGTGAAAATTTTGCTTGAATCGGACGAAGAGTTGCTTCTGATTGACGCCGTAGTCATGGAATTAATTTACACATTAATAAGAGTTTATGGCCAGTCGAAAGATCAGATATTGGAAATATTTAGGTTTTTGCTTTCTAGAGCTAACATTCAGATAAATTCAGAATTGAGAAAAGCCATAAAAGTGTATGAGGAAGAAAACATTAGTATTACCGATAGTTTACTGGTAATTTATGGGCAGAATAACAAAATTGCCAGTTTTGATGACAAGCTACTTAAAATTAAGGGGACGAAGGGAATATGGAAATAGGGATTGTGGGGTTGCCGAATGTGGGGAAGAGCACGTTGTTCAACGCCCTATTGAAAAAGCAACAAGCCTTAGTGGCCAATTACTCCTTTACGACGATTGAGCCGAATGTGGGAATAGTGCCGGTGCCGGATCCACGTCTGGATGAGTTAGCAGATGTTATAGTGAGAAGCCCTTCGACTGCGCTCAGGGTCTCACGGCCGCCGGTTGTACCGGCAACCGTTCGATTTGTGGATATTGCTGGTTTGGTTAAAGGAGCGAGTGAAGGGGAAGGATTGGGGAATAAATTTCTGGCCCACATCCGGGAGGTGGACGCGATTTTGTTTTTACTGCGGGATTTTAGCGACGAGAATATTATTCGCTCCGGGTCGGTAAATCCTAAAGAAGACCTGGAAATTTTGCGGTTGGAATTAGAGCTGGCAGACGCGGAGGCTAAGGAAAAAATAAACTTGTTGTCTAAAAAACCGGCGCTGATTGTACATAACGTTGATGAGGATAAACTAGCCGGGGAAGGCTTGAGGATTTGTGCTAAGCTGGAGGAGGAGCTGGCGGCACTATCAGAGGAAGAGCAGAGAGAGTATTTAAAACAGCTGGGAATTGAGAAGACGAGTTTGGAGAAAGTAATTGCCGCGGCCTTTGAAATTTTGGGATTACAGACGTTTTTAACGGCCCCCTCCTCCGCTAAAGCTTCGGAAGGGCAAGGGGGTAAATTTGAGGTGCGGGCATGGACTATCAAAAATGGTTCGACTGCGCTCACCGCTGCGGGGGTGATTCATACGGATTTTGCCAAGAATTTTATTAAAGCCGACGTTGTGAACTGGGAAGATTTTGTGAGATTTGGGGGTTGGGTGAAGGCCCGCGAGGCAGGGAAAGTGCGGTTGGAGGGACGGGATTATGTAATGGCTGAAGGTGATGTGGTGGAATTTAAGGTGGGAGTTTAGATTTTTGTTAATTAAGACCATTTGTTCGCGGTCGTGAGAAAAAAAGGATTAGTTTTTGGGGGTGGTCAAAGGCCGGTGATTTTAGTATAATTCGGGGGATGAATAAATATGACTTGACGGTTTTGGTGAAAAAGGCTGAGGGGGTGGAGGCCAAGATCGAAAAATTGGTGCAGGCCCTGGAGGGCAAGTTGGGAAAGTTTACGGAGATGGGTAAAAAGCAGTTGGCCTATCCGATAGCTAAAACCCGGGAGGCGACGTTTTTGAATTGGGTGGTTGAAATGCCGGCCGAGTCGGTGGTACAATTAGAAAAGAAGTTAACTATAGATCGGGAAGTATTGCGACATTTGTGTCTACGCGTTCGTTAAATAAGGTCATGCTCATCGGGAACCTGACCCGAGATCCGGAACTTAGGTATACCCCTCAGGGAACAGCGGTATGTACTATCGGCATGGCCACCAACCGGACGTGGGTGACCGAGTCGGGGGAAAAACGGGAGGAGACCGAATTTCACCGCATTGTGGCCTGGAATAAACTGGCGGAGCTGTGCAGCCAACTTCTATTTAAAGGCCGCAGGGTGTATGTAGAGGGGAGACTGCAAACCCGGCAGTGGACAGGGCAAGATGGCCAGCCGCGGCAGGCGACGGAAATCGTGATTGAAGATATGTTGGTCTTAGATAATAAGAGGCAGGAAGATCAGGAGGCGCCGATGGAACAACCGGTTGAGCCTGAAGTGGCAGTTGCGCCCGCGGCTGAGGCGGCAGCAGTGGCTGAGGATATTCCTTTTTAACATGATACAGAAGAAGAAGATTATCAGGGTGGCCAGGAATTGCCAGTTTTGCAAAGAGAAGAAAGAGCCGACGTTTAAGGAAGTGGCGATGCTCGCCAGGTATATTTCCGAGAGAGGACGGATATTGAGCCACGACAGAACCGGGGTATGTTCTAAACACCAGCGGGCGATGGCCGTTGCCATTAAACGGGCCCGGCATTTGGCCATCTTGCCGTTTGTGTCGGGACTGTAGAATCATTGTCTTTGTGCCTTATCCTCTCTTTATTGAGGCCGTCATACAATGAAGGCCACCGTAGCCTTTTGTAATATTCTTCAAGTCCGCGTTGAAAACGGTTTTGCCTCTTTTAGTAAGCTCGGCAGTTAAATTATTGCCGTCAGCTAATGATAGGACCAGCTTTCCGTTGCCAAGATTTAAAAAGTTAGGTGCATATCTCGCCTGTTCGGCTTTAGATAGGGGGACAAGGTCTAATCCCCTTTGCTCCAAATGATCAGCAAACAAACCAATGTCTGTTAACTTTAATTTTCCAGCTGGGTCAGCTACGACTTCAAGCACCTTCCTTCTGGCGACTTCGTCGCCACAAGCTACAATTTCTTTTGGTCCGCAGGGCATCCAAATAGTATCAAGGTGCATAGCATCCATTTCTTTTTTTAATCCCGAGTTTCTTTCTTCATCAAATGGGATTATTACTCTGCCGTGTTTTTGGATAATCGGGTCAGCAGCCTGTTTAACACCTTCTAAATTTGTCCTGCCGCCTACACCAATATAATATATCCCACCACTAACTATTCCATCTCCGCCCTCAAATCTGCCTTCACCCGTAACTTGTATCTGATCGAGTTCCGGAGAAGATGTTATTCCGCAGTGGTTGAGTACCGTCTTATATAAATGAACCTCCGGTTGGCGAATTCGGTGTTTCATCGAAGACCAAATCCAGGTTCTTCCTAAGAGATTGGATTGATCTCTAGCATAAAGAACATTCGAAAGCGGAAGTTCGTTTTTTAAAGACAAAACTTCATTTATTAAAACCGCCGCCTCTTCACCGTACTTTTCAACATCAGCCTCTAGCGTTTCGTCCACCCAAGGTAAAACTTCTTCTATATCAGAAACACCTTTATCTCTATACATTTTATAGTAGTCTAGCGCTCTTGCGATAATTCTCTGTTTAAGCCGACCCAGATTACCTTCAGGTTTTAACCCTTTTTCGTGAATCATTTTTGCAAAAAGATCTTTCACTAGAATAACTTCCACTCCTTCCTTTTCCAAGATGGTCTGTGCAGTTTTAAACTCCCGACGAGCCTCCGAAACATCAAATTGCGTTTGAAAACAGCTTATTTCGCTAGGTAGAAGTTGTCCCAAAACAGTCTCCGCACCAGGAGCTCCCCACATAAGCGCTTTTCTAAGAATCGCTGTTTCCTCGTAAACGCCCAAGGACGTTAACACTTCCGACTCTTCAGGTTGTAATCTATCTTTTGTCATGAACTAAAAAACCCGCTTTAAAGTGGGCTGACAGCCTTTTAGAACACTTCTGCCATCATACAACGGGCACTGCCACCACCCACTGTTTCTATTGTATCAATTCTTACAGGGACGACCAAACCATTTCTTTCAATCATTTTTAACTCATTATTACTAAATGCCTTTAATGCTTTTTGTGACATTATCACTAGGTGATCACCTAAGACATTTATGGTCTGTAAAATGTTTCCACACATGTTGTACATCTGATTCATGGTAATTTCCACAACAGTTTTGTTTGTATCCCGGAGAGCGTTTATTAAACATTCTTTTTCGTTTGCTGATTGTATCGCTTCCGTACACACAACCGCAAAACCTTCTCCCACACTCATAACTACATTAGTATGATAGACGGGTCGTCCACCAAAATCCACCGCGTGGAAGAAATGTGGTTTAAATTTCATAGTCTCACACCATTTTTGCAACTCTTGCTCATTTGTTCTTTGCGAACCCAAAGCATAGGCAGTTCTATTTTGACGATCCAAAACCAAGCTTCCGGTACCCTCCAATATTAATCCATTCTGTTCGTCAGCTGTCAAATCGATCGTTTCCGGGTAGATCACATTCATACCGAGTAACGCTTTTGTTAGATTCTCCGGCTGTCTTTCCCAACGTCGATTTGCGGCCTTCATAGGATATAAAACTAAAGTTTTTGGATGAGTACTAAACCAGTTATTTGGAAAAATCGCGTCTGGTGTAATTTCTCCACTTGGACCTAAGGGACTTTCCAATACAACAATTTTCAACCCGGATCTTTCTAACGTTTCTACCATTGCTCCAAATTCACTTAAGGCAGATTGTCTGACTACATCTTCAGGACTATCAACCCGTGACTGAAATGTATTATCTTTTCCGGTTTCTGCATTGAACCCAAAATAACTCGGTCTGACCATTACAAAGGAGTTTGTTACCTGTTTAGTTTCTAGCCTCGCCATGTTATAAGTCATATTCTAGGCTCTTTTTTTGAATTGTCAATGGATCTGCTATTGACAAAAAGAAGGCAATTTAGCCGCAAAATCCGGTTTATCAAAATATCCAAGCGAAGCAACTGCTCCAATTATTCCATTTTTTCCTGTGATCTGAAAAACTTCTACACCATTAGACTGAGCAACCTTGATGGCAATGTCAATTCCTACAATTCCAAATTTTGTGTCTGTGCAATACTCCATAAACTCATTATCGAAACAAAAACCATCTTTAACTGCCATAGCTGTTTGAGAACTGAACGTATTTTCCTTAAGCTGACTTTTGAACAGTTCCACGACTCCTCTTTTTTCTGTTTCAGTCTGAAATATCAAGCCAACCACAGTGCTCATACAGTTCTTGGTTTTCCTAGAGTTATACGGATAGTGCTGAATATTTACATGAATCACATATTGAACAGAGTATTTTAGTGCTGCTTCTTGGGCAATGTTATTTACCAAAGAATAAGTAGCTCCCTCGGTCTCGTTATCTGTGTCATCAACTCCAATTAGCAATAGACTCTTTTGGGGAAGAATTAAAGTACTTCGCCCGATTTTTGCTCCACCACCTTTGTTTAGAATATTTATTCCAAGGACTCCTCTTGCTAATCCCCGCGAAAAAGCTGCGCTTACTCCTGCTCCGCCTAAACCGGCTAAAGTGACATAAACTTTACCCGATTTTACTTGGCATTCCTCTATACCCAGGGGTGAAAAAGAAGGAATAAGTTTTAATTTAGATTTTCCTTGCCTAAGAATGCAAATAGTAGTATTGCCTTCTCGGTAACTTTTTTCCACCAATAAGCTTGTCCGACCATAATGTAAGGCACGCCATCCCTCGATGAAAAATCCGTTGTCTGGGCCATATGATTCGATGTACATAACTTTTGAAGTTTTTGTATCCACCACTGCACTTATTCGGTTGTAGGCCATCACCCATTTTTTATTTCCTACAAGCTTTTGAAGTTGTTTTTGCGTCAAAGTCTTCATTTAAGATCTTACTTTATTCATTAAATTTGCGACCCTAACAGGATCGACTGGATTGTCAGTAATACCGTCAACTTTAAGAGATGAACCGACTACCGCAAAATCTATAACCTGTAAAAAATCCTTGGCATTTTCAATGTTAAAGCCGCTGCCGATTCCTACCGGAGTATCTCCAGCTACCCGCTTAACTCGTTTGATTAAGTCGACTGTGGGGGCAAAGCCGGTAGCTTTTGTAACTAGGATTGCGGTAGCACCGTTTTTAATTGCTTGTTGGGTTGATATTTCGATAGTTTTTTTGGGCTCCAGCATGATGTAGTGCTTAGGTTGCACAAAGGCAAAAAGGGGAATATCGCTAGCACCGATACTTTTAGCGTATGACCAAATCTCACCAGGCTGAGGATCTATGACAAATGGGCTTTCCATGGCGTTTGTATTGTTTACAAAATTTGATTTAACTTTATCCACGAAGACATCCAGTTCTACAAATGATGCGCCTGAAGATTTAGCAGCAGAGAAAGCGACTTTATAGTCGTTGTTAAGAACATTAATCCCAAAAGGGACTTTTATAAATTTTGCCAATTTTTGTACTACTTCCTTAAAGTTTTCCGCAGTTTGGTTAGAAACGAATTCACCTACGGAAAATTCTTTCCAGTTTTCAATCAGAATTCCATCGATATCTCCTTCTTGCAGAGATTTGATATCCTCTAAGGCTTTATTGATCACAAATTTAATTCCCTTAAACTTCTCCCCCTCAAGATAATCCAAATGCAGCATGCCAATCACCGGCTTTTTAACTTTAAAAATTTTGTCTATCTGGTCCATTAGTTTATTATATTCCAAAAAATCCTAATATTATATCCTTAGGAAAAGTATCCTTGGGGGAGAGAATAAAATTGTGACCCGAATTTGCCATTTGGGATGCATATCTTTCGCTATCATCCACCAGTAAAACTTTTGAGTTCTGAGTTTGAGGATTAGAGTCAAGAACTTCAGAAATCATTTGAATTTTGTCCGCAGGACCTTTCCAAAGCCTCACGTTTACAAAACCTTGATCAAAATATTGCCAAATCCCAAGAAGTTGGCATACTTTCTCAACATCTTCATAATCGTTGTCGCTTATAATGCCCACAATAACCCCTTCTTTATTAAGTTTATGTATAGTTTCGTCAACTCCGTTCTTTAAAGTAAATCTTGTACTGTCTTCTGTTCTTACTACTACTCCTTCCGCCATTAAAGTAAAGGTACGAGTTTTACCTTTACTTGCCCAATCGTCTTGAGTAGGGTCTTTAGAAAAAACTTGCCACAAGGTTTTGTCAGCATCAAAAAACACAATTTTAGATGGTGTTAGCTTATCTTTTCTTTCGGTCATACTAATTTGTATTTTTTGAGTACTTTTTGTGCTTCTAAATATTCAAGTGGGAAAATCTGAAAAATTGCTTCAGCAAATCCTTTTCCGGCCGGAAGCGTTGCAGAATAGTCTGATATCTCATGAAGTTTTGGTACTGCATTAGCGACAGCAATAACACCTCCACCTTTTGTCTTAAGTTTTTCGGCAAGTTTTATGTCATTTGGCCCGTCGCAGGAATAAACAGTATTGGTAAGCTCTAAAACTCCATATGCGGAAAGGAGTTCTAAAGAATGAGCCTTGTTTACATATTTGGGAACGATACGAAGTGTTCCATTACCCGCTTCAAAAGTAGTAAGACTTTTAATTCCCAAACTTGTTAGAGCTTGTCTAATGGTTGCCTCTATAAATTTATACCTGTCTATGTACTCAGGTTTTTCACTAATATGTGGTCCCATTTCCCAAAGGCTTGCGGTAGCAATGCAAACGTCTTCTTTGGGAGGAAGTTGAACATAAGTAGCTTGATCAGGATTTGTGCCATTTAGTATAGACCAACCCTCGATTTTGGAAGGAATTACATTTTCCCAAAGCCAATTTACTATTTTTTCTCTGTCTTCAATTGCTCTTTTTGGAGCTAGAATAACTTGACCTCTTTCCTTGCTATTCACAACACTGCCTCCTTCACCCACAATTAATCCGTTAAATAATTCATATGGATCTTTTGACCCTATTACCAGTTGAGAAATATCAGAAATAAACGGCTCGATTTGACTAAATGCCTGTTCCGTTGCGATTCCCAATTTAGCTCCAGAGTTATGAATTGCCAACATGGCAATTACTGTCTCGGGGAATAGCTTTCGCTCTTTACCATCAGCCCAGAGATGTTTTTTTGCCTCTTTGACAGTGTCGTCTAAATCGGTTATCAACATCGAATTGGTTTTGGTCAAAATATCCCTGAGACCAAGGACGCCTTTCTTTTGGAAAAGCACTGCTTGTTCTCGAGCTGATAAATCTTTTTCCATAAGTTCAGATTATACACTATGGGTTAAGGGAGGAGGAGTTCTAACTAATTTTATGGCCGTGTGCATTAACTTGGCGTTGGAAAACGCGATCAAGCTCTGGGGTTGAGTTTGGGAAACCTTAAACTTTGATTTATTAAATCCACAACAAGCCCCCCCCGCCTCTTCGACTAATAGACTTAGTGCTTTGTATTCCCAACTATAACAGTCGTAACAAACCACGATGTCTATTTTGCCTTCAGCTAAAGCACAAAAATCTGTGGCCAGCGACCTGCCGATTAACCCCCACAAACTGTCCTTCCATAATTTACCTAGCATAATTTCTTCGCGATCCAGGGTGTTTAAATAAACACCTGAAACAACGGCTTTTTTGACTGCATTCACCGCTGAAGTGTGAATTTTGAGACCGTTTTTGTAAGATCCTTGGTTTTTTTGGGAAAAATAAAGGGACTTGATATAAGGGAAATATATCCAGGAAAGAATTGGTACTTCTCGGTAGGTTAAACAAATAATAATCCCCCATTCTTGTATGCCTCGGGAAAATAAAGTGGTTCCGTCGATTGGGTCGATGTACCAGATCCAATCAGATCCGATTGACTGCGGGGGATTTTCCTCTCCGAAAACATTTTGGCCAGTAAAATTTTCTGACACCCATTGTTCAAACATGGTCTGAATGTGCAGGTCTGCTTTGGTAACTAACGATTTAGAGTCAGCCCCCTTTTTTATTTTGGTACCCAGGTATTGAATCGTTAGAAGATAACGGTCGATTGTTTGCAGAAAAGACGGCATGATAATTTTTGCTGTGATTAATATTTGTTGATCCATAGGTTTAGTGAGATAAGTCAGCATAAGTATTAAATATTGCCGGTTGGGAAACTAGAGGATCGAGTTCATCCAGCCATCTGGGGACGTCTGTAGTGTGGTGCAAGGCCGTGCAGGAGACAATGACGTTGAGATGCCAAAACATGTCTACTAAAGCTACGGCTGGATACAAATCCGATTCGGTAAAACCTAAACCAACACCCCGTGATGCGCTGGAACTGATCATAGTGTCGAAAACTTCCTGGTTGCCCCCATGCTCTTCAGCAAACCACCAGGCGCTCAAAACCTGCTCGTAACCGATGTGGCCAATGGTAGCTGTTTCCCAGTCGATAATGTGAGTAATTTCAGTTGGGTCGTTGGTGTCAACAAAGACGTTTGCTTGGAACAGATCTCCGTGAATCAAGCCCATCGTGTTGTTTATTTTAAGGGAATTTAAAACGTATTGGAATGAGGACATAATGTTCTGGGCTCGCAATGGTGTAAATACCCCAAGCCGAATACCGTCTGCAAGTAAATCGACGGCACGTCTTTGGTACCACTCTTGTGCGGTTTCTGTCGAACGAACTGCTGGTAAACTAGTTATGGTATGCCACTTGCCCATTAAAGTTCCAAGCTGGTTCGAAATTGTGAGTTTTTCTGCTGTTGACATGTCACTCCAGTATTTATCTAGCGATTGGCCCTTTGCTACTTCTTCCAGACCCCAGGCGAACCTAGCTCGGGGGGTGTCTACAATGCCAGCTTGAAGAAACTGGATTGCAGGGACACCCAAACCGACGACAGCCTGTGCGGCTTGCTGGGCTTTGAGAAATTTGTGTGCATCCAGGTAACCTGAATCGGTCCGGCTTTTCAAATCTACCTGGGTTAGTTGTGGTCCGACGACCAGCACCGTTTTGAGTCCAGTTTCCAGATTGGTGGTAAGCCAGGCGTGATTGATGGTGCCGTCTCCCAAGTGGGAAATTGGAGTGATTTTCAACTTTTCAAAAAGTTTCCTAATCTCAGACGAATATGGGGTAGACGACTCTATTCCTATTAAATTTTCGTATTCGTGACTCATATTATTCTTTTATCTTAATTATATTTTTCATTTTAAAGTTAAATGGTGTTGAACCAACAGTTTTTATTATATCAGCCGCTCTCTTAGCTCCTTTTATTAAAGCGGTTTTTATATTTTTATTTTCTAACCAACTTGCTAAAAATGCCGCTTGGAAGGCATCTCCGCAGCCTGTTGTATCTACGACCTTCTTTATTTTGTATGCAGGTTGGAGAATTTTTATTCCTTCATGATATGCAATGCTGCCATCTTTCCCTAGCGTTAGGATAAAAACCTTTCTAAGGTATTGCTTTGCAAGAACCTGAACCGCCTTTTCGTACTTCTTTTCTCCTCCAATGAAAATTACATCAAAGTATTTTGCATTTTTAGTAATGACACTTTCTTTTTTATCAAAATCTGCAAATTCATAATCTTGCGAAAAATCCACGGCCTTGATAGGACCGTTGATTTTTTTAACATCGTTAAATATATGCTCCATCCCATCTGAAAGTGGAACAAAAATAGCATCTTGTTTTTTGATAAAATCTCGATCCTTTTTTCTTAGCTTCCATTTTTTTAAAACACCCGCTTCATACCCTGTAAATTTTCTCTCTCCTTTTCCCAGAAATATATTTTGCTTCGGAGAGTTCCCTGAAAGTTTTTGAACATGGGAAGCGTTTATTTCAATGCTCTTTAATAAATTGAAGAGTTTTTTGGAGAATCGATCATTCCCCAAAACACTAATCAGGGAAACACTTTTAATACCTAATCCTCTAAGGTTATATGCAAAATTAAATGCAATGCCCCCCGGTTTTAGAAGTCCGAGATTTTTGTAGTAATCTATCCCCACATCTCCCACACATGCAATCTTCATATTTTGGGGGGGATTTTGCCCCAAGGCCATTTGGCTACCCAAGCTTCGCCCTCTGTCCAAGTAAGTGTATTTCGGGGGAGAACTCCGGTCCATTTTCCCTGAGCCGATTGGCTAGACAACTCGACTATTTTGGCTACATGTTTTGGTACATCTAGTTGGGGATTGGTACTGAAATCTTTTCCGGCGTCAAAGGCGCCTTGGTTAACCGCCCAGCTCCAGAGACGCATAAAAGGTGATTTAAGGACTTTGCCTGTAAGATCAGCCACTACAGCGCCGTCGCCATTGTACGTAAGTTCAGTAGGTCTAACGTAGGGTTTAGGGGTAGCTTCTGCGGTATCGTTTATCATTTCAAAGTGTCTGGGGTCGATGCCCGGGACATGAGAATTGAGATATCCATAGATCCGGTTTGGCATATGGCTAAACATAAACCATAACTCGAACTTTTGGTCTGGCATAGCGGTTTTCAATGCATTAGCCGCCGACCCCCATGCTCCCGGTTCAATAATTATAACCGGTCTGCCGTTTCCAAAGCCTAGCTGCCTGTAAAATTGAGCTAGCATTGGATGACTCAAATTCATAGGCTTTTGGCCGTCTTCCGTTTCATCTTCTTGACCCATGAACCATCTGTTCCAGTCGGCGTGGATCAGCTTAGAATCAACTAATTTGAAAGGACAGTTTTGGGAGGTAATAAGTCCTCTGGCAGCCCAATACATGGGAGTGGCATCCCGAGCGGCAAATAAGTAAGACTCTCCGCCTTGACCAGAAGATAAGGCTTCGTTGACATAAATGGTCCAGAGGGGTCCAAGCACATTTCTAGAAACATTGTAAAATTCTTGAGCCCCTCCCACCAACAAGTCCTGTTCATTTTCAGCTCCTTGGGAGGTCAAGTAAGAAATGAGTCTGTTTGCATGACCTTTGGCAAGGTCAAAAGTTTTTAGGTCACTAGCCACACTTTCAAAATCAGCTGAGATTAAATCTTTTATCAATTCTATCCGCTCTACTGTCAGTTCTCTGTGGGGGATGACAATCTCTAATTGTTTAGTGGCTAATTTAGCCTCAAAATTTAAAGGACTACTTACATCAACAGTAGGATTAAACCCATTAAACCTGTGGATTAAATCCACTATTTTTGGTTTGTTTAAGTTGAGTAATAGTGTTTCTTTCAACATAAAAACCCGCCGTAGCGGGGAATAACTGAAACCAATAAGATCTTATTTCAGCGCTCCGTTGCCGACACGCCTTGTCTTGTTTATACGGTGGACTTCCGTCGTAGTTATGTCAGATGTCTGACTTTCTTCTACGCAGCTCCCCCGCGGCGGCGGGGTCAATTGCTTTTTTAAATTGTTCTAAGCATTTTACTTGTTTATTATGGGCTTGTCAAATGCAATGACTAGACTCTATTCTCATGTAGAACAATTACATGTAATCCATTTATTACAAAGCCTATACGAGCGGTCTTTATAAGATCAAAAAAATTTGTTCCATTGACCGAACCTTTGGCATGATATCCATCATGTTCGTCAACAGTGACGGTGACCTTTTTACCACCATCAAGAACAATATCTTTCGGACCTTTGGTCATATGCCTGTCTGCTACCACTTCAACCATGGCGCCGCCTTCAGTTCCAATTTTCACCATCCCATAACGTACACTACAAAACTCTCTCAGCATAGCTAATTCTTGTACGAGTGTATCAGATTGGGCTTGCTTGTCAATGATATAATCGGCACATGGTGAAAAATGACGAAATACTTCAGGGGCTGCGAGAGCTTCCGTTCCACACAAACGAAGATGTAATTATAGAGCTGGCTAGGATGTATGCTGCTACTCAAGGTTGGGATACTGACGACCTGCTTGGCCGTCGTGGCGATTATAAGTTTTGGGATCCTGAATATTTAGATCCTTCAGGGAAAACGCCGGGAATGGGAACTATGGACGCATTTAGATGTTTGGTAGATTCCCATCGCACCAGGCAATTGGTCCATGGGATACTCGAGACGGCAGCTCAAAAAAAGAGCGAGGATCAGGGTCCGCTGATTGCTATTGATGCCGGGACCGGCACCGGAGTTTTGGCTATGGCTTTAATAGCTGCCGGCTGTGATTATGTTTATGCTTTGGAAATAAATCCCCAAACAGCCGCTGCTACTAAACAAGTAGTGGAACAACTGGGGTTGGAAGACCGGATTGCTGTTATTGAAGGCGATGCCACTCAAATTCAGCTTACTGAATCTCAAGTCCAAGTCATCGTATCTGAAAACTTATCCAATGGTCTCTTTGATGAGCCACAATTTGATATTATTCACCACCTGTCTCAATATGCCACGCCTGACGCAACCATTATCCCCGTATTGGCCGAATTGCAGGTTGCTTTGGGATGGTCTGGATGGGTGGGGGTGGACAAGTCCCATATCACAATTCGCGAATTATCCGATTTAGTCACTATCTCATCCCCATCTAAACTTGTCAGAGTCAAATCTCAAGTTGGTATGGAAATTCCTCAAGTTGTGGGAGAGGCAAATCTGGAATGTTATAATCTTGGTCTAGCGGTCAATGCGTTAATTGTTTCCACCCGTTTTGCGATTTGTGACGGTGTTCCCCCTGTCTACCTAGAGCCAGATTCTGCCCAGTTCTTGGGAAGATCTACAGCTTTCAAAATAGAGGGAGATTTATTGCCACCCTGTGAAAGCGTCCGCGTTTATACTAGCTACCGGGCGGGAATACGCGAACATTTCATGAAAGCCGTTGCTGAAGGTGGTTTCGTCAAATTAATTCCTATTGAAGATTATGAATCACGAACTACTGCTTAGTGACCTTGTGGGTTTAAAGTCATATTCTGGACATGAAGCTGGGGTAAGAGACTTTGCCAAAGAATGGTTTAAAAAAAGATCAATTGAAATGGTAAATGAGGGAGTGATTTCCGAGTTTACGGATAGGACTCCACCCGGTTTTGATCTGGCCGTATATGCTGTACAGGGATACGCATTGATTGATCCAATTCTTACAGATAATTATAAACTGAATCTTGGCAACAGGTCCTTCACGGTTCTAAATACCCCCGGCCATACCCCTGGTGGCATATGCCTCTTTGAGGAAAAAACAGGTCTTCTCTTTACCTCCGACCTTCTTTATCAAGGTCCACTTTATTGCTATGCTGAAGAAAGTTCTGCTCAAGATTACTACTCAAGCCTAAAGAGGATACAGGTGGTTGAAAAGGATGTTGCAGTTATTCATCCGGGCCACAACTATAATCATGCTTCCCTCCGTCTGATTGATTTTGCTATAGAATGTTTTGACCGCGCTTTAAATAATCAGCCACCCGATAGTTTGAATTCAGGGTATCAAGAATACAGACATCCATCTATGCCCAGACTTGCAGTAAGAATAAAGCACCCTTGACTTTTTAGACATATGGCATTAAAAATGCACTGTGAGTGCAGAGAGAGAGGCTAGGTTGATGAGACAAGATGAAAAATACCCCTTAAGAAGAGTAGAAGCGGCAATCGGAGTGGGATTGCCTTTGGCCGAAGCACCCAAAAGGATAAAGGCGGATTATGGGATAAATGTTACCACGCTTGCCCGTCAATCCGAAATGGAAGTAGCGGAGCTGGCTCGCCTGCTAGAAACCAGATTGTTGGAGGGAGCTTATCCTTGGTTGAATAGTGTGGTTATCCAAGGTCCGTTTTTGAACCTTAAGTTGGAGATGGGGGTGTTTGGAACAGAAGTGATAGACCAGGTATTAAAGATGGGGGGAGATTATGGCGAAGAGAACATAGGAAAAGGCAAAATTGTTGCCATAGATATGTCCTCTCCCAACATCGCCAAGAGAATGAGTTACGGCCATTTAAGATCAACGATTATTGGGGATGCTCTCGCTAATTTATATAAGGCTCAAGGCTATGAACCAATAAGAGATAATCATCTTGGGGACTGGGGAACACAATTTGGAAACTTGATTGTAGCTATTAAAAAGTGGGGGAATGAACCTGAACTGATGGAATCAAGTGATCCCATAGGAGTCTTACAAGACTTGTATGTTAAATTCCACACCCGGATGGAAGCGGAAAAAGATGCGCATAAGATTAGTATTAAAAAGGTACTTATTGAGGAGGGGGCGGCGGCTATCCCTGGGCTTAGTGAAGCAATTCGTCGGAGAACTCAAGATTTAATCAAAAAGAAGAAAATTCCGGATGAAAAACTGATAATTGAGGACGCGATTAACCAGCTGGCTGAGTCTGATTTGGAAACAGAGGGCAGGGAATGGTTTTTAAGATTGGAACAAGGAGACCCGGAAGCAAAGAGGTTGTGGAAAATGTGTATCAACATGTCTATGCGGGAGTTTGATAAGGTTTATTCGACGTTAGGTGTAAAGTTTGATGTGTCTTTGGGAGAAAGTTTCTACGAGGATAAGATGGCCGGCGTAATTGATGAGGTAAGAACATCTGGAGTAGGGAGGCAGAGTGAAGGGGCTTTGGTGGTAGATATGAATGATAAAGGCTTGGGTGTAGCTATAGTCCAAAAGTCCGATGGGGCTACCCTTTACATGACCCGCGATTTGGCTTGTGCTTTGTATCGTGAAGCAAAGATGGGGGCTAAGAAAGCAATTTATGTGGTAGGTGAAGACCAACAACTTTATTTTAAACAGCTCTTTGAGATCCTGAAAAGGTTGGGGCATCCAATAGGAGAAGAAAGCGAACATGTCTACTTTGGCTTAGTGAGATTGGCTGAAGGAAAGATGTCTACCAGAAGAGGCAGAACGATTCTATTGAAAGATGTGATTGAGGAAGGATTAAACAGGGCGGATAAAGTTTTAGGTGATAGAAATCATGAACGTGTAGACCCAGAGATGAGAAGTAAAATAGTACGCCAGATAGCGGTAGGAGCTTTGAAATGGAATGATCTTGGCCAGGATCCCAGAAAGCCCATTGTATTTGATTGGGATAAAGCATTAAAATTAGAGGGATGTTCAGCGCCATATGTCCAATACGCCGGGGTTAGAGCCCGGCATATTTTGGAGGCATCCGGAGTAGATATAAAAGTATCCAATTTTGATACAAAAAATACCGCAGGGTTGTTTGCTTCTGAAAGCGAGAAAGATCTTATTAAGGCAATTGCCGGATATCCAGAGACAGTTGCCGAAGCTAGGTCAAGCAATAATCCTTCAAGACTTGCTGCTCATCTATACGAAATAGCCAAACGATTTAACCTGTTTTACAATTCAACCCCAGTTATAAGAACCGAAGACCCACGATTAAAAGAATCCAGAATCAAACTCGTGGCCGCTTCTTTGCAAGTAATATTCAATGGTCTGGCCATCTTGGGAATTGAGATTCCCGTTGCTATGTAGAGGAGCTGGCGCCGTAAGTAAATATATAGTAGGATGTTTAGGACTATGCGAAAAAATTTGTGGATTTTGGTAGTAGTAGTGCTAGCTGGCTATGGTGGGTTTTTGGTTGGAGAGCAAAAACTAAAATTAGAGATTAGAAATTGGAAAGTAGGAGTTACGAGCCGAGAGATGCCGAAGAACCTGGCGGCTGACTTTGGATTGTTTTGGATGGTGTGGGATAAATTGAGTGAGCAGTACGTGGATAAATCGGCCTTGGACCCGCAGAAAATGGTAGACGGGGCTATTTCGGGAATGGTGCAGTCGGTGGGGGACCCATATACGGTGTATTTGCCGGTGCAACAAAATAAAGAAGCGAAGGAAGATTTGAATGGAACTTTTGATGGGGTGGGGATTCAGTTGGGATTTAAAGAAAAAACTTTGGCTGTGGTGGCTCCGTTGCCTCAAACTCCGGCTGATAAAGCGGGAGTCAGGGCGGGGGATCTGATTTTGCGTATTAAAGATCCGGCTAAAAACGTGGATCGAGATACGGAAAGGATGACGTTGCCGGAAGCGGTGGGCCTGATCCGCGGCCAGAAGGGAACGGAGGTGGTGCTGACATTGGCGCGAGAGGGAATGGAGAAACCCTTTGAGGTGAGTCTGACGCGGGATACGATTGTAGTTAAAAGCGCGACGGTGGAGTTTAGGGATGGTGTAGCCATACTGAAGCTAAATAGATTTGGGGACAGGACCCAGAACGAATGGAACGAAGCGGTGAGTCAGATTGTAACTAAGGGTGCGAGAGGCATGGTTTTGGATTTAAGAAACAATCCGGGAGGATATCTGGATGGGGCGGTATATATTGCGGGGGAATTTTTGCCGGCCGGAAGAGAGGTGGTAGTCCAACAATACGGAGATGGAATAAAAGAGAGCCGGAGAGTGGACCGCAATGGGAGACTGCTCAAAACGAAATTGGTGGTGGTTATAAACGAAGGGTCGGCGTCGGCGGCGGAAATTTTGGCGGGGGCCCTTCAGGATTACAAGAGAGTCAGAGTTGTGGGGATGAAGTCGTTTGGCAAGGGCAGTGTCCAGCAGCCGGAAGATTTTCCCGGCGGGGCCGGATTGCATGTGACCATTGCCAAGTGGCTGCGGCCCAGTGGAGAGTGGATTGACAAAGTGGGTATCAAGCCGGACGTGGAAGTAAAAATGGATGACAAAGACGAGTCTAATGATTTACAATTGAAAAAAGCTTTAGAAATGCTATGAAGCTGCAGGTTTGATATAATTGGCGCATGAAAGCCACTGGACACCCCACGTATTATCCTGAGGCGAAGGTGGTTTGCGCGTGCGGCAACACGTTTACTGCCGGTTCGACAAAACCGGAAATTAGGGTGGAAATTTGCGCCAAGTGCCATCCGTTTTTTACGGGAGAGATGCGGTTTGTGGATACTTTGGGGCGGGTGGAGAGATTCCAGCAAAAGCAAGCCCTTCGGCAAACTCAAGGTAAACTTCTTTCAAAGAAAGCCCAGAAGTTGCTAAAGAAGAAACAGGAAGAAGCGGAGGAAGCGGCCCGGCCGAAAACGATCAGAGAAATGCTGGAGCGGGTTCAGGCTAAAGCTTAATGAATTACTTTGAGTGGAAAAAATTGCAGGGGGACAAACAGCCTGGTGAGCAGGAGTTTAAGGCTGTGATTTTAGAGGTCAGGCCGGGGGTGGGGGGGGATGAGGCTAAAATCTGGGCTAGGGATTTAGTGAGAATGTACCGCCGGTATTCGGAAATTAGAAACTGGAAGTTAGAGGAGATAGACGATGGGGTGATGAAGATAAAAGGGAAAAACGTTTATGAAAAACTGAAGAGGGAGACGGGGGTGCACCGGGTGCAAAGGATACCGGAGACGGAGAGGGCAGGCAGGATTCATACCTCAACAGCGTCGGTGGTAATTTTGCCGGAAGTACCGGAGGCCCAGATAGACATTAAAGAAGATGATTTAGCCTGGGAGTTTACCCGCTCGGGGGGACATGGGGGGCAAAATGTCAACAAAGTAGCCACTGCAGTCAGGTTAATTCATAAACCAACAGATATAGTCATTTCTTGCCGGCAAGAAAGATCGCAGGAACAAAATCGCAAAATTGCTTTGCAGCTGCTGCGGGCGCAATTGTGGGAGAGAGAGCAGGAAAAGAAAAACTCAGCCCTCAGCGCTCAGCGCTCAATGATTGGACGGAGTATGCGGGCGGAAAAAATCCGCACCTATAATTATCCGCAGAACCGGGTCACGGATCATAGAATGAGAAAAAGTTGGTACAACTTGGACCGGATTATCGATGGCCAGCTGGAGGAGATATTCGCGGCTTTGTCTGGGCAATAAACACCCCCATGGTGATAATGGCGGCACTGGTCCAGTGCACCCAGGTGATCTGTTCCTGCAACCAGAAAAAGGAGAGAGGTATAGCAAAAATAGGATAGAGATAAGAGAAGAGGGCCGTTTCTCCAATTTCAATACTTTTTTGGCCGATGTGCCAAAGGGAATAGGCTAATGTTCCGGACAGAAGAGCCATGTACCATACCCCAGCATGAACTGAAAGCGGAACAGATATTAGAGATTGGATAATAGATATCGGAGGATAAAAATAAAGAACGATGGGGATGGTGGTGATAAAGCCGATAAGAAATGAAAGTTGAGTCAGGGCGAAAGGCGACAAGTTTTCGCGGAGCAGTAATTTGGCCATCACCGCGCTTATAACTCCGACTATCAGAGAAGCCAGCACCAGCAGATTCCCTTCAAAGGCAATAGAATTGAGGTTGATGATGGTTAATCCGACCCCGGTCAAGGTAATTCCTATCCCCAGTTTCTCCCGGTGAGTGACGTGCTCTTTTAAAAAAAACACTCCCACCACGGCGACGATTACCGGATAAACGGCGTTGATTAAGCTGCCGGTAATGGCGGAGGTCTTGGCGTAGCCTAAAAAGAGGAGGCCGAGAACGACAGTGGTGTTTAAAAAGCAGTAGAGAAAGATCCAGAATTTTTGGGAATTTGATTTAGGCCAACTGGCCTTAAAAAAAGATAAAGTTATGACGGCAAAAATTCCGGCAATGGCGAAGCGATAGAAAAGGAAAACACCCGGTGGAATAAATTCCAGGGTGTATTTAATAACCGGGCCGGCGATGCCCCAGATAGCTGATGCTATGAAAAGAAGGATATAAGCTCGGATTCGGGCAGGCATTTTTGTTCCCCGGTGAACATGTTTTTAACTGTAACTTGATTTTTGGCAATTTCTTCGGGGCCTAAAATGGCGACGTAGGGGATGCCCTTTTGGGAAGCGTACTTAAGTTGCTTTTCGAGTTTTATTCGGTCGTCCGGGTACAGCTCTACCCCTCCCCCGGCCTGGCGTAATTTTATACTCAATTCTATTGATTTATCAAGTAATTCAGGGGAGAAAATGGTTACTAAAACCTGGGTAGGGGTGAGAACCGCGTCCGGCCAGAGATTAAGTTCTTTAATAACATCGCAGATGCGGTCTAAACCAAAACTGGTGCCGACGGCTGGCAAATCCGGTCCGCCGAGAGATTTAATTAGATTGTCATAGCGGCCACCGCCGGTGATCGAGCCGACCTTTGGTTCAGTGACGAGAGTTTCAAAAATAGCTCCGGTGTAATAGTCCAGGCCGCGGACTAGTCTGGCATCAAACTTGATATTTTTAGCCCCCAGTTTTTGGGCCAGATCTATAATTTGCCTTAAATTATCATTCGGTTGGGCCGTTTCCAGCTTGGCAAATATGTTTGTGATTTCGGAGCCGGAAATATTTTTTTGTTTCAACTCGTCTCGGACTTCGTCGACACTTTTTTTATCTAATTTGTCGATACTTTGTAAAACATTTAGATCGCCCGTGGTACCGAAGAGAATCTGGCGGGAGTTAATCCGGATTTTGAACTCCTTAAATCCGAGGGCGGTGAGAGAGTCGGAAATGACGGCCAAAATTTCCGCGTCGGCCAGCGGTGAGGCGGTTCCGACGGTATCAATATCGCATTGATAAAATTCGCGGTAGCGGCCTTTCTGGGTGTTTTCAGCCCGGAAAGCAGGTTGAATCTGATAGCGTTTGAAGGGCTTGGGCAAATTGGGATATTGGGTCATGACCCGGGCCAGAGGCACGGTCAGATCATATTTAAGCCCGACGTCACGCCCGCCGGGGTCTTTAAAAAGATACATCAGCTTTTCGGCTTCGGTCCCGCTTTTGCCGAGTAGCACCTCGGCGTATTCCAGAGTGGGGGTTTGCAATTCCGAAAAGCCATACTTTTCAAACACGGATTTGAGGATGTTTATGACCCGCGATTTGAGATGTTGACATACTTTATTCTTGTGATATTATATAGGCAACCTACCCCGTGCGCTTGCGTACGGGGGTTTTTGTTGTGACTATCTTGAGTTGTTTGGGAAATTTTTCGGGTTGAAATGCTTTGAATTGATTGTTGTAGTTTAAGATTGTGGCTGTATTGGCAGTGTGGGCGATTCCTCGGGAGAACCGGTTAGGTAGAAAGATCGCATGGACGGGTATATTTTGTGATTTAGCAATTTCAATCGCATACACCAGGTCGGCATCTCCGGTCATAATTACGGCCTGGTTATATTTTCTTTGAAACGCGTCCTTAGTAATATCAATAGCTAAATGGACATCCACGCCTTTCTCTTTCCCCGAAGTTGGTGACCTGTGACCTTTATAGAAAGTAAGGTTTGGAGTTTCCCTTACCTGTTTATAGAATTTCACTTCGGTCGCGATAGAATCTTTGTATTTTTTATTTGTGGGCAGAGTATAGGATGCGTAAAAAAATATCCGGTCAATTTTGATGACTTCGTTTATATCTTTGAGTATTGATGAAAATTTGGGAAAGTTTTTGAAGCCAAAGAGTTCGACTAGACCCACAAAGAGATTCGTGCCGTCAATGTATAAATTAGTTTTTGAGCCCTTGAGAGTTTGGGGGGTGGTCATAGTTATATGGCTAAAGTATAACTTATTTTTTGCATGATGTAACATTTAATGCCTGGGTATTGATCGACGAGAAGAGGAGTAAATACGCGACCTTTGTAGGTAGTTTCGGTAAAGTCTTTCATAGGTTTGCTTACAGCGCCTTTTAGGAGGCCGGTGACGATGTAAAACTTTTGGGGAGTGGCGAGTTTTTTGCCCATAAGAAAGGCGCGTAAGACACGTTCAAGCTTTCTGGCGGTGGCGGGGGAGTCTTTGGGCCCGCATTCGATTTCCAGGGAGTTAGGAATGAATTGGGTGAGGGGGGCGTCTGTAGGGCGCAGGGAAGGCCAGAGGACGACGTTAGTCACATCCAGCTTTTTGGCCAGTTCGATATTTTGAGTACTGGGTTCGGAGAGCAGGGCAAAAACCCCACAGTCGGCAGTTGAACCATGGATGTCGATGACGGTGGGGTACTGGCTGTATTTCTTGATGAGACGGTAGGCCAGACGTTCCTCGTAAATCGGTGATTGGGAATTTCCGGGACCGGAGCGATTCAAGTCTTTTTGGTAAAAGCGTTGACCGACCTTGAAAGCTTTAGGATTGTTTTTTCTCCACTCGAAGTTGGCAAATTCTCGAGAGAGCTTGGCGACGACGGGAAGGGAGAATTGTTCATCCCCATGAGTGACGGTGGTGATGAGGGTCTTTTTCATGACTTAGGTTTGGTGAGGATAACGCGAGCGGGATTTTCGGGGTCGACGATATCTAGCCAGGAGGCGATGGCGGGTTGCATTTGGAGTTGGTTCTGAGCGATTTTGAGCATGGGGGATGCTTGGTTGGTGCGCATGAGAAGAGGGAGGCCGAGGTTGCCTTGGGCCAGGGAAATGGAGAGCTGGGTGCCGGCGCCATTACTTTGGTAGAGAGGATCGACCCCAACCTCGGAAATGTAAAAGTAGGTTTGGGTGCCAACGGTCTGAATGATTTGGGGGCGGGATGAGGAATTTTTGTATTTTTCTTGGGCAAATTGGGAACCGGTCATTTGGAATCCCCAGGCAAACCCAGCCAGTTGACTATTGGAGACTGCCAACAGGGCGACAGCTAGGGGTTTGGTAATCTCCTTGATAATATAGTCGGCCGTTTCGGTTTCGGGATATGCCGGGGAAAGGGTGCCGCAGCCGCAAGGGCAGGGCTGCCCCGGTTGTTCGGACCTAAATTCGCCGCAACCGGGACCGAGGCCGACTTCAAACCACGGCCAGCCGGCGAAAGCTTGGGCGTATAGCCTGGCGATTGGGACAAGGTTTGATTCTGGTGATAATTTTATGATTTCCATATGGGTAGGTGAGGGGAGTTGAACCCCCATTTTCAGCTCCACAAGCTGAAGTGCTAACCATTGCACTACACCCACCACACTTCGTCCCGATGCCCATCGGGACTACGAGGTGGCAAGCCAAAAAAACACCTCTCGTTCTCCAACCACACAAAAACTGTGCGATTAAAGAACGAGAGGCGTCTTTAATAAAAAAGACCGCTTCCCGCGGTCCCACCCTTTATTCCCCGCACCATTACGGTGCGGGACTCTTAGTCTGGCTCAACCTTGCGGTGAATTCAGATGGCTGATTTTTACAGTTTGCCTTCTGTTCCCGATTTTGCGGGACTCCTGGCGCGGCGTGACTGCGCTCATAACGGATTTACGAATTGTTGGCAAGTGTAACCTATAGGAAAGGAGTTGTCAAGGGGTGCTTATTCTGACAGGACATTTGCGACAATCTGGTAAGGTGTTTTGAGGTCAAGGCTGAGGTGGGGTCTTTCGTAGTTGTATTCGTGTAGCCAGTCAGCAA
>Ga0075790_111_pt1 | contig 6544 bp, 9 predicted proteins | sample RifGroC1_FD_67886 | JGI IMG/M metagenome (GOLD analysis project Ga0075790, IMG submission 67886) | Microgenomates bacterium GW2011_GWC1_47_20
ATCAAAGTTATTCTTCCGAAGACATTTGACTATTAGCTTTGGTCTTACTCTCATGACAACAGTTTATATCTGTTGTCGCATATGTGTTGTCAGATTACGCCCCCCTTGACATTCCCCCCATTCTTCCCGCACAATAAAAACATGATTCCTGCCCTGCTTATAGCCGCCGCCCTGGCTCTGGGCATCCCGTCCCTCTCTTTCGTCTCCCCCGCCCCCGGTCAAACTATTACCGGTCCCAAAATCGCCGTCAAAATCGCCGTAGCCAACTTCGCCCTGGTAGATTACAAGACTCATCCCAAACTGGTTCCCGGCCAGGGTCATCTTCACCTCTGGCTCGACCAAACTAAGCCCACCAAGACTTCTGCCGTCAAGGCAGTTTCTCCCGCCTACACTTTTGAAAACGTCAAACCCGGGACTCATATCCTCATCGCCGAACTGGTGGCCAATGATCACTCTTCACTTACCCCCATCACTACCACTTCCGTTACTTTTACCACGGCATCTCCATCTCTCCTCACTACCCAGCTCTCACTACTTACTCCCATCGTCATAGCTTTCCTGTCTCTCGCCCTAACTCTCTATTTTGTCTCTACAGTAAAACCAAAGACCGGTAAATCTCTTCGAAAGTCGCGCTCCAAGCTTTCCAAATCCCACTCTCGCAAATAATCTCGATTTTATACAGCCGGTCCTCTTTTTTGGCCAAAGCCACCTGTTTCGTTTCTTTCACTCCTGCCCAAGTCAGAATAACCAGGCTAGCCGATTCAGTATTAATATAATTTCTCTCCCGGGTAATTCCCCCGGCCATTTCGTCCGCAATTATCGGCAAGTCCCGGGTATCCTTTTCCACTGTCACCGTAATTTTAGCTCTCCCAAACGGCTCACTAAATGTCATGTCTTTTGCTTCCCAGTCTTGGGGATACTTGATTCTGAATTTCAAAAGTTTGTTGGTATACACTCCTGCCAATTTTTGCGCCGGGGCTACCCCCTTATTCTCTTCCCACCCCTGCCCATAATTCTTCGTCTCTTCAATCCTCCACAGCTTATAATCCCACACGGTAAACCCTATTCCTACTATCAACAATGAACCAACAACCAACAACAAGGGTCTGTTTGGTATACTCATGATATGAGACATATTTTACCATTGCTTCTCCTCGTCCCTTTCGTCAGCCTGTCTCTCTCCCGCGACCGCCACTATGTATATCTCAACTTCGGTGGTCTAAGGGACGTTGCCAAAGTCAATTACACCTTAATTTACAACTCTGCCACCGGCCAGAAAGGCCTGGAGGGCGGTTTCAAGCTCAAACCCAAAATTTCCCGCTCCTCCCGCCGTCAGATCTTAGGCACCTGCTCTTCAGCTCGCTGCGTATATCACAAAAATGTCAAAAACGTGTCTCTGGACGCCACTTTCACCCTCCGCTCCGGTGGCACCATCAACGTCTCCAAGTCCCTCCCCTAAAACTTCACCTCTAATCACTAATCCCAATTTCCCGCGACCGCGAAAAAGAGGGATTAACTATTGATCTACTACCACTACCCCTGTCTGGCTGGCGTTTAAATGGTTGTGATATTTATATGTGCCCGGCCGGTCAAATACCAGCGACAGTGTTTCCCCGCCGCCAAAACTGCCCAGATTCAGGGGTGAGTAGGCCAAATGGGTAGGATGATTTACTGAATTGACAGTAGCGGTTGCCCCGCTGTTATTGGTCCAGGTCACTTTTGTTCCCACCGCCACCGTTACGCTTTGAGGCGCAAATCCGGAGGCGGTTAACACCACTGCCGGAGTGGAACTTTCCGATTGAGTTGGCTGGCTGGTAGGCTGGCTCGACCTCCCTAAAAATACTGCCCCCACTCCGATAACTGCCAAAACAGCGACTCCGCCCAGAATTACTTTGGTGTTCATCGCTTAAAGAATAACATGTTGCTTGCCAGTAGTGCAAATAGTAATGGGTCAGGAAAATAGGGAATTAGTGAAAGAAGCGCCACTATTACTCCAAAAGCCAATTGTACGATGGGTTTAGCCGGCGTGGTCATGGGTTCCGGCAGCAGAACCGCCACGAAAAAAAGCAGAGCCGGATCCAGCAGTGAGGCCCCAAACAAGATTATGAGAGACAAAAATGCCAACTGGATAAAATAGCGGCGCATGCGTAGCGCCGAAATCAAAAAGGGAATCAGCAAGATAAAGAGGGCCAACGGATAATTGGTTAACTGCTGCCAGGACACCCCCCACCAGGAGATATTTTGTCCCAAAATTATTCCCCCCGCCAGCAGGCCGAAAGCCGCCGGGTTAAAAATATGCCTGTCTCCCACCCGCAGGAAATTTTTGGCCAGCATAGCCAATAACCCGGTCAAGAAAATTTGATACCAGGGTGAAACTAGCAAGGCAATAATAATTCCGGATACCATGGCCGCGCTGGGAAAGAAAAAGGGCTTGCCACGTAATCTGGCAAACAGGAAGTCTGAACCAATAGTGGCCGCCAGAGATAATAATAATGCAAGCAGTAGTTTTATTTCCCCGGTGTGAAAAAAACTTGCCAGCCAGATGGCTGCCAGCGCCGCCACCATCTGCATCTTGGGAGTTTTAAAAATTGTCATTTTAGACCGCTTCTACTTGCTTAGACGGACATCTGCTATCCGCATAGGAGCAAAACACGCAGCAATCCCCCTCTTTTGGCTTGAGTGTCTCCCCACAGTTTGTGCATTTATAGAAATGCTGGCAGGCATCGGTCGGCATCTCTACTTTTTGAGGAGTGCCACATTTTGGACAAGTTAGTACAGCTTCCGTTTTTACATTCACTATTTGATTCTATAATCAATAAACCTTGTTCGCAACCATCTCTTGTCCACTTTCACGGTCGTGATTTTGGACAAATGCGACTACGCAGGCAGAATCCAAATTTGTATGGTCAGATTCTCTTTGGGAGATCCACTAAAATCGTCTTCACTTCCAAAGTTGCCGAACTCATACACATCACTTCCGCTCCCACAGGGACCATTTCCATTACCTTCGCTTTCGCCGCCGCCCCATTCTCCACCACAAAGGCCTCCATTTCGTTTCTCTTTAATGCTTCCGCAGTTTTTTCCATACCGGCATTATATATTATAAAACAATTATCGTCTTCGCTTTATTTGGCCTGCTCCACTTTTCTTACGATATCTATCAAAGCATAGAGGTAAACCGCAATGAATCCTCCCCAAAAAATGAGCGCCCGCAGGCCTCCCATCTCAAACAAATAAGATCCCTTGAGAACTATGGCTACCCACAACGCCCCGGCTCCCAACAAAAACCCCATTCCGTCTGCGTGTCTGCCGACGTACAAATGTCCTAATCCGGGAAATATCAACGATAAGAATCCCGCCAATGTTTTGTTTTTCATCATTTCTCCTTCGCGGTTAATTTCCTCTCAAACAACATAATATCACTGCACCCCGGCCGCGCTGCCTGTGCCCGCCCCGGATAGGCTAGCAACTTCTCTCCCCGTCTGATGACCGCGGCATCATTACCCGGAAATTCGGGCCAATTACTAATTTCAAAATTCAACCCGTCTTTTGATACTGCTTCATACGTCCCGCTCCACGCCCATCGCTTCCAGGCGGTCAAATCTTCCCACGGCGAAAACCCGCCAAAAAAGAACAGGTGATACCCATCCTTAAGTTTTACCACCGTCGCGTTACTCGATCGCTGTAGCAAGGTTAACGGCGCCTGTCCCACATCGATCCTCACTCCCGGATCCAACCGCCAATTTATCCCGTCCGACGAAGAAATACTCCTTATCCGCCACAACGGCCATGCCTTATCACCATATTTCCTGGAATCCGCCTTCATGCTCTCGTCAAAATAAATCCGATATCTTCCTTCTGCTGCCGCGACGCTCAAATGAGCCACACTCTGAATATCTTCAACCTTTCCTTCTCCTTCCACTTTGTAGTATTCCCTAACTTTGTCCATCTCATCCGGCCGTGGCGCCCCCGCTCCCGCTTCAAACCGGTACCCCTCCTCTTCCACAAACTTCAGCCCCTCCTTAGCCACCGCACTCTTAATCCCTCCCCTCATAAAATATAGTCTGATTCTCCCGTCCGGAAGCCTTGTTGCCGTAGGCATGCTGGCATTTTTCAAGACCAATCCTTCCCATTTCCAGTTTTTGCCATCGCACGATGACCGGGCATAGGTATTATTCTCTGACGGATGGCTTTCCTTCGTTTGCCCATGGGTGTACATCATCAGGCAACCGTTGGGAAGCTCCACAATCTCCGGGTTTCCCGCCGAGCAATCATCCGGCACGACAACCATCCCTTTATAGTTCCACGCCGGATCAAAGAGTACGTACCGAAACAACCCACGATAGAAAGCTAAACCAATCAGGCCAATAAGTACCACCGCTCCTACTCCCAGCCACCTCCAGTCATTCCCTTTCATATTTTTATCATATCACTCTCTCCCCGAGCAATCCTTTCTTTACCTGTAGAATAGCTCCAGAGTTTGTTGCCGGTGGAACTATCAATCAAAATAATTACGCTTTAGGTAACAAGCCGATAAAAATATACAGCTGTTCATCATGCGTCTGTTTCAGAGTCAGTTCCTGGTTGGAGTGAGAAGAGTCTGGTCTTGTCGTCAGCGCCGACGATCTGCTCAAAACCCGTACCGATCGGGATGGAGCCCGGCTTGACATGTGCAAAGAAGTATCTGAACATGATTTCTATTCACAGGACAAAATGCCTCTGCTTAGAAGTAATCAGGTGTTTTTAATAGAACAAGCCCTGCAGCAAAAAAAGGCCAAAATAGCTTAATTTTGGACAATTAGTGATAGAATGCAGGCGTGAATCAACATCTCCACCTACCATACCGCGAAGGTAATTCGACTGTAATTTTTGATGCCAAAGTCTGGAAAGCACTAATGCTGTTCCGCCGCCAACACAAACTGGGCGTATTTTTCTCCGCGCTTGCAGTGGTAGGCTTTCTGTCTTTAGGGTCTCCAATTATTGTTTCTGAACTTTCTTACCGGCTTTCCCGGTCAAATCAAATCCAGGGAGTCCAAGTCATCGGCCAAAGAAAAACTTTCGGCGATCTCTTGTTAAACGATCCCTTCACCATTACCATTCCTAAAATTGGCCTCACCGCCGGCATTCTGCCGAATGTCAATCCGGCTGATGAATCCGATTATCTTCCCGCTCTGAAAACAGGGGTTGCTCACGCCCAAGGCAGCTATTTTCCAGGCGGTGGCGAGCTGATTTACCTTTTCGCCCATTCAACCGATTATGCTTTTAATATCAAGAGTTTCAATGCGCTTTTTTATAATCTAAAAGAGCTTGAAAAAGGCGACAGGATTACTCTCGATTACCATGGCCGGTCCTTCAATTACCAGGTCGAGGAGAAAAAAATAGTCGCCGCCGATGATCTTTCGGATTTAAAAAATCTTGGCCAGGAGCGTATTGTTTTACAAACCTGCTGGCCCCCGGGGACCACCTGGAAGCGCTTACTGATTATCGCCTACCCGGTTTGAAAAACTCTGGAGGGCTTAACCTGACAGGACATTTGCGACAATCTGGTAAGGTGTTTTGAGCTCAAGTGAGAGGTGGGGACGTTCGTAGTTGTAGTCGTGTAGCCAGGTGGCAAACCACTCTCGCAGTTCGTCGTAGTGAGCCGGAGCCTTGTCCAGTCTGAAGAAAAACTCTTCTTCGTCGGTTCGAAATGATCTTTCAATCAGGGCATTTTCATTGGGGGTGCTTTTGTGGATCATATGGTGTTTGAGGTTCATATTCTGGCACATTCTCTGGAATCTGCCCTGGAACTCCAACCCGTTATCTGTCTGGATGAACATCGGTTTGAAGGGCAACTTGGGCAAAATCTCGAGGATGGCAGCCATGCTGCCGTCCTGATCTAGGTGGTTTAAAATCACTGCCTCTTTATACCGGCTGAAAATGTCAATGGCGGCATATTCAAAACAAGTCCAGGGCAATCCGGACAGCTCCGGGGTGATGTATTTGACGTCAAACTGGAGGTAGCCTATGGTCGGAGTGTTCTTGGCGTGCATATGAATCGTATTTTGGAACCTAGGTCTTCTGTAGTACCTATATTCTCGCACAAGGCCCTTTTTGGCTAGAAAGCGGTGCAGGGTTCGCCAAGAAACCGGTAGGCCTAACTTGGCCACGATTTTCTCGGCCATTTGACCAGTTTTATCACGGTAGTCGACAATATTTATTCGCTGCTGAGATGTGAATCCAAAGCGATGGACGTGGGCGGGTCGAGTGCTTTTTCGGCGCAAACCAACTGAGGTGAGTCGACCACGATACGTGCCGGCTTTGGCTTTCCAGCGGTAAACAGTTGAGCGATGAATACTCAACTGCCGTGCAACTTCGGCAGGCTTTACTCCCTTGTTTAGCAACCCAATGATATTTCTTAGATGTATTCTCATGACAACAGTTTAGAACTGTTGTCGCATATGTGTTGTCAGATTACGAAGGTGTTGACAGGGCGGAAGTGAATTGGTTATGCTAGAGGTAATGCCCGTGAAGAAAGATAAAGCCGAAGAAGAAGTAATTACAG
>Ga0075790_113_pt1 | contig 5271 bp, 2 predicted proteins | sample RifGroC1_FD_67886 | JGI IMG/M metagenome (GOLD analysis project Ga0075790, IMG submission 67886) | Microgenomates bacterium GW2011_GWC1_47_20
TGGTTTGTTCTTTAATTAATGAAAGTGCCCCGTAAACCTCCCGAGCGGCAACAGTTTTCTTGCCCTCCAGCATGACGGCATTGATCAATTTCGCGACAATACCCGAGTTGTATTTGGAATCGGGGACGACGGTTCTGACGTAGTTTTTTTTGGCTCTCATATTTTATTTTACTTTGGCGGCTTTGGCGAGGCGGGCACCGTATTTGCTGCGGCTGGTATTCCTTTTTTCAACACCGGCGCAGTCGAGTTTGCCACGGATAATGTGGTATTTAACACCCGGAAGGTCACGGACGCGGCCGCCTCTGATCATGACGATACTATGTTCGGCCAGGTTATGGCCCTCACCCATGATATAGGCGGTGACCTCTTGTTTGTTTGACAGGCGGACACGGGCGATCTTGCGCAGGGCTGAGTTTGGCTTTTTCGGGGTCATGGTTTTGACCTGAAGACAAACCCCGACTTTTTGGGGGCTGGTGACGGTGATCATCCGCCGTTTGACCGAGTTAAAACTCTTGCGCAAGGCGGTGGTTTTCACCTTTCGGGCCAGTTGTTTGCGGCCGTGTCTGACTAGTTGGTTGATAGTAGGCATATATTTAATTCGTTGTCATTGCGAGCGAAGCGTGGCAATCTATATAGATTGCTTCGTCGAGTACTCCTCGCAATGACGGTGTGGGTGGGTAACAATTAAACAGCTTCATATTTTACCAGAGATTCTCGATCGCCGCACGGGATTTGCTGGTCGGAATGAGACGGCCAATAATAACGTTTTCTTTCATACCGATCAGATGATCGACCCGGCCCTGAACCGAAGCGTCGGTCAGGACACTGGTGGTGTCCTGGAAAGAGGCGGCGGAAAGCCAACTGTCGGTGTAGAGCGACGAGCGAATCGTACCCAGGATAATGTGGGTGGCGGTGGCGGGGTTACCACCCTGGGCGATGACGGCTTCGTTGGCCAGTTCGTAGGTACCGCGACTAATGATATCGCCGGAGAGAAGTTGGGTATCACCCGGTTCGTCGATCCTGACCTTGTCACTCATCTGGCGGACGATGGCCTCGAAGTGTTTGTCGTGAATACTGATACCTTGGGATTCGTAAACTCCCTGGATCTCTTTGATGAGGTATTCCTGACTGGCCCGAAGTCCCTTGATCTTCAGTAAGTTCTTGACATCAACGCTGCCCGAAGCCAGTTGGGTACCGGCGGCGACCAAATCGCCATCTTCGACCTGGAGCGAAAGCGTTAGGGGCACAAGATACTCTTTTCTTTCGTCTTTGCTGCTACCAGTGGGGGTAACCGTAACCAGGTTGCCGTTGTCGGTTTCCATAATCTTGACCTTGCCGGAAACCTCGGTGATGGGAGCGGCAATTTTCGGTGACCTGACCTCGAAAAGTTCGGTAACCCGGGGCAGACCCTGGGTCACGTCTAGCCCGGCGATACCGCCGGCGTGTTTGGTCCGCATGGTTAGCTGAGTGCCCGGCTCGCCGATACTCTGGGCGGCGATAATGCCGACCGGATCACCGACTTTGGCCATGGCGTTGGTGGCGTAGTTCATGCCGTAGCATTTGGCACAGATGCCGAAACGGAGCTTGCAGGTCAAGGGTGAGTAGACAAAGACGCTTTCGACCTTGGCTTCCTTGATCTGCTTGGACTTTTCGTCAGTGATGATTTCGCCTTCATTAACGATGACCTTTCTGCTTTCGGGGTCAATAACCTTCTTGGCGGCGTTGCGGGTAACGATGCGGCCGGCAAACTGGTTGGGCCGCTGGCCTGCGGAGAAGATTTCCAAGCCCTCGGTATTGCCACAGTCGAGCGATCTGACGATACAATCGTGGCTGACGTCGACGAGACGGCGAGTCAGATAACCGGCGTCGGCGGTGCGCAAAGCGGTGTCGGTCAGGCCCTTGCGACTACCCCGGATAGCGGTGACGTATTCAAAAATGGTCAAACCCTCGCGGTAGTTGCTCTTGGTCGGCAGTTCGACGAAGTTACCCAAGGGGTCGACACCGATACCCCGCATAGCGGAAAGCTGTTTAATCGTGTTCTTGTTGATACGACCGCCGCCGGTATCGATGATGGTTCTGATCGGATTGTCGAGACTAAAAGTGGCCCAGGTTTTCTCGGCTAACTCTTCGGTGGTTTGCATCCACATGTCGATGGCTAACTTCTTTCTCTCTTCGTTGGTGATTAAGCCGAGGCGGTAGTTGTCCTCGATCTCTTTGGCTTTCTTGTTGCCCTCCTCGAGTTCTTTGATGGCCTTCTCGAAGAGGTTGCTAAGGGAACGGCTGGGCATACTTTCGTTGATAAACTGCCAGCCCTCAGGCAGGATCTGGTTGAAGAGAATGCAGCCGACGGTCGAGTCGGTCAGAGCAGTATCGTCCGGATTGAGACGGAGTTTGATGCCCTGGCGGAGTTTTAGACGGCCGTTTTGATAAGCGGTGATGGCCTCTTCACGACCAGACAGCGGGCTGGTGAACGCGGGGACGGTTACGTCAAGGGAGGTGATGAGGTAAATACCAATACCCATTTCTTTTTTGACCGGAATGTTGATGGGGTTGCCACTACTCGGTTTCAAGAGATTGTTGCGGGGGAACATGTATTTGACGGCCTCTTTCTTGGCTTTTTCGGTCAGAGGGACGTGAACCGCCATTTGGTCACCGTCGAAGTCGGCATTGAAGCCTTCACAGACGACCGGGTGGAGACGAATGGCGCTGCCCTCGACCAAGACCGGCCAAAAAGCCTGGATGGAAAGCTTGTGCAGAGTTGGGGCGCGGTTAAGCAGAACCGGATGCTCTCTGGTGATTTCCTCAAGAATATCGAAGACCTCGGGGGGGCGTTTCTCGATGATATTTTTGGCCGATTTGACGTTTGGGGCCAGTCCTTTGAGGATAAGTTCGCGGCCGGAATAGTCGACGCGTTTACCCAAAAGGTTTTGCCGGAAACGACCTTGTTTACCTTTCAAGAGATCGGAAATGCTCTTGAGGGTCTTGCCGACGCGACTCCTTCTGGTGGTTTTGGCCTGGGAAGAATCGATCAGGGCGTCAACGGCTTCCTGGAGCATGCGTTTCTCATTGCGCAAAATAATCTCGGGGGCACCAAGTCCGATGAGGTGACGGAGACGGTTATTGCGGTTGATGACACGACGATATAAATCGTTTAAGTCAGAGGCGGCGTAACGGCCACCGGAGAGCTGGACCATCGGCCGCAGGTCGGGTGGAATGACCGGCAGAACCGAAAGAATCATCCACTCGGGGCGGATGGCGGAGTTCTTCAAACCGCGGACCACCTGGAGCCTCTTGATCGCTTTGAGGCGCTTGGTCTCGGAATTGCTCTTGATTTCCTCTCTTAAAACTCCGGCCAGAGCGTCGAGATCGATCTTCTTCAGGCTTTCGATGAGAGCCTCGGCACCCATACCAACCGTCAGCCAGTCGACGACACCGTAGTCCTCAAATTTTATATATTCGGACTCGGAAAGCAAGGAGTTGGCTTGGACATTGTTGATAAGATCGCCGAGTTTGGCGCCAATCTCCTCCTGAAGAGTAATCTCCCCCACCATTTGTTCGCGCAGGGCGGCGATGCGTTGTTTGAGAGCCAGTTTGACGTTCTCGGTCTTCTGGGCCAGCTCATCTTTGTCTTTGACGGTTTTCTTGAGTTTGACCAGTTGCTCCTTAGCCTCGTCTTTTAGTTTCTCGGTTCGATCGTCAAAATCACTTCTGATTATTTCGACTTTTTTGCCTTTTTCTGCGGCAATCTTTTTGATGGCTTCTTCCTTGGCTTTTTCGTCAACGGAAAGAACCAAGTACTTCGAAAAATAGATGACGGAGGTCAACTTCTTCGGAGAAATATCCAAAAGAAGAGAGATTTTGCTGGGAGCACCTTTGAAGAACCAGACGTGGGCGATGGGGGTGGCCAGTTTGATGTGGGCCATGCGCTCGCGACGAACACGGCTTTGAGTCACCTCGACACCGCATTTGTCGCAGATGATGCCGCGGAAGCGGACGCGCTTGTATTTGCCGCAGTAACACTCCCAGTCTTTGGTGGGACCGAAAATACGCTCGCAGAAAAGACCGTCTTTTTCCGGTTTTTGGGTCCGGTAGTTGATGGTTTCAGGTTTCAAAACTTCGCCGTGAGACCAGGAAAGAATTTCCTCAGGGGAGGCGAGTTTGATTTGAAGCCCGGCAAAATCAACAATGTTTTTCATTTATCTTTTTGTCATTTTTTTAATTTTCGTCTTCGTCCTCATCTTCTTTTTTTGGTTCGATAACGGTGTCGTCCGCGGGGGCCGCGGTGTCGTCGGAGATAGAGGTCGGAGTGGTAGTGTCGGTTGGAGCCGAACCAGCACTGTCTGTTTCCTCGGCGATAACCGGGCCAGTGGGAATTATTGAAAGACAAAGTGAGTTAAGTTCTTTGACCAAAACCTTGAAGGATTCGGGCACGGTACTCTCAGGAATAGGCAAACCCTTGACGATGGCTTCGAAGGCTTTGGAACGGCCAATGACGTCGTCGGACTTGATGGTGAGCATTTCCTGAAGAGTGTGGGCCGCTTTGTGAGCTTCGAGGGCCCAGACCTCCATTTCTCCGAGGCGCTGACCACCCATTTGAGCTTTGCCGCCGAGGGGCTGCTGGGTAACGAGGGAATATGGGCCGGTCGAGCGGGCATGGGTTTTGTCCTCGACCATGTGAATAAGCTTGAGGATATAGGCGACTCCAACGGCGGTCTTTTGGGCGAAAGGCTCGCCGGTGCGGCCATCATAAAGTTGAACTTTGGCACTGGCGGGATAGCCGGCCTTTTCCAAAAGGGCGCTGATACGGTCTTCGTTTATTTGTTCAAAGACGGGAACGGCAACTTTGAGCCCAAGGCCTTCGGCGGCAAGACCCAATTGGGCTTCCAAGAGCTGACCGAGATTCATACGAGCAAGAACAGAAAGGGGCGAGATCATAATATCGACCGGACGACCGTTAGCGGTATAGGGCATATCGGCCTTCGGGACGATCTTGCTGATGACACCTTTGTTACCGTGACGACCGGCCAACTTATCACCGACAGTAATCCTTCTGAGCTGGGCGACCTTGACTCTGATTTGGCGGATGACACCGGCCTCGAGCTCGTCACCCTGCTCCCGGTCCAAGATTTGGACAGAGATGACAGTTCCCTGTTCGCCGTGGGGCATGCGCAACGAGGTGTCTCGGACCTCACGGGCTTTTTCGCCAAAGATGGCGCGGAGCAGTCTTTCTTCGGCAGTTAGTTCAGTCTCGCCTTTGGGGGCAATTTTGCC